>OGPL01000949.1_pt1 | contig 28885 bp, 18 predicted proteins | sample 1552901 | NCBI WGS metagenome assembly OGPL01 (sample SAMEA2580244, study PRJEB22360) | human gut metagenome | biome: human gut; feature: human-associated habitat; material: faeces | place: Denmark | collected 2008/2010 | reverse complement strand
TGAAATTCAATGGCTTGTACAAGCTTGTACTTATATATAGGTCTCCCTCCATGCGGAGGGAGTGGATTGAAATGTAAATACAAATGAACCATCGCAGACTATAACGACGTCTCCCTCCATGCGGAGGGAGTGGATTGAAATTTTTTGCCCTCTGGATTCGCAAATGGTGCACTCTGTCTCCCTCCATGCGGAGGGAGTGGATTGAAATGGCAGACGGCAGAGTCTTCTGCACCTCAGCAATATGTCTCCCTCCATGCGGAGGGAGTGGATTGAAATGCCGTTGATTCCATTCTGCAGCGCCGCATATGCGGGTCTCCCTCCATGCGGAGGGAGTGGATTGAAATGCAAACGGTGTTACAACAATCTTGCTTGTGATTTGTCTCCCTCCATGCGGAGGGAGTGGATTGAAATGCAGTGGAATTTGAACACGAACAAAGACGTTTGGCGTCTCCCTCCATGCGGAGGGAGTGGATTGAAATTCTTCTCTTGACAGCACCCGCATTTCGCACAATGTCTCCCTCCATGCGGAGGGAGTGGATTGAAATGCCGAGAATTCCAAGAATTTTTCGAATCATCCGACGGTCTCCCTCCATGCGGAGGGAGTGGATTGAAATGACGGCGTGCAAGAATTATTGCAGATGCCGTCTGTCTCCCTCCATGCGGAGGGAGTGGATTGAAATCTTGTCTGTAACAGAGGCTGACGGGCGGTATACGTCTCCCTCCATGCGGAGGGAGTGGATTGAAATACAGACAGTATCGTCATGAAAACTGCGGATAACGTCTCCCTCCATGCGGAGGGAGTGGATTGAAATGAAACTTGTGACCGTTCCAGGAATGGAAACGCCGCGTCTCCCTCCATGCGGAGGGAGTGGATTGAAATTTTTGCCGCCCGGAAAAATGCGTGGAACTGGCTGGTCTCCCTCCATGCGGAGGGAGTGGATTGAAATATTTTACAAGTTGTTGAATTGACAGACTATGGATACGTCTCCCTCCATGCGGAGGGAGTGGATTGAAATCTGATATTGGGAAACATTTGTTTTATGCGTCTATCGTCTCCCTCCATGCGGAGGGAGTGGATTGAAATATTTCCGGATCGACCGGGCGCAGCCACCCAGCGAGTCTCCCTCCATGCGGAGGGAGTGGATTGAAATTTGCTGATAAGTATGTTTCTTTGGATCAGTTTTCGGTCTCCCTCCATGCGGAGGGAGTGGATTGAAATCGTTGTAACGTGCCTTAACCTCTGTACTTGTATAGTCTCCCTCCATGCGGAGGGAGTGGATTGAAATGTTGAAAGTAGGTGTATTTTTTTGTGAATGACCGTCTCCCTCCATGCGGAGGGAGTGGATTGAAATGTTTTCAGCCGGGAACAATTCTTGACATGCAGTGGTCTCCCTCCATGCGGAGGGAGTGGATTGAAATATACTTACCTGGGAACGCATAGCCCGAGGAAGTGTCTCCCTCCATGCGGAGGGAGTGGATTGAAATTGTTACGCAGCTGGGTATGTCAGAAACATATGACAGTCTCCCTCCATGCGGAGGGAGTGGATTGAAATTGTAACCTTGGTTGGTTTGATCGGGATAGGCTGTGTCTCCCTCCATGCGGAGGGAGTGGATTGAAATGAGTTCTCTTTGTTTATGTCCAGGAGGGAGTACAAGGTCTCCCTCCATGCGGAGGGAGTGGATTGAAATGTCCCCAAGCAGAAAGGAGGTTCTGACACGGCAGGTCTCCCTCCATGCGGAGGGAGTGGATTGAAATAGATCTGCATAATCTTGTTCCGTGATCTTGTCCAGTCTCCCTCCATGCGGAGGGAGTGGATTGAAATGTGATGCTTTCGCCTGCGGCTGTTGCCGCCTGTTGTCTCCCTCCATGCGGAGGGAGTGGATTGAAATATTTCTGGGTTCTGGGCTTTTCCCTAACCTCTGGTCTCCCTCCATGCGGAGGGAGTGGATTGAAATAAATTGTTTTTCCGCTGCCATATCAGCACCCCAGCCGGTCTCCCTCCATGCGGAGGGAGTGGATTGAAATGACTGGGAAAAGTTCTCCCGTGGCGAAATGTATGTGGTCTCCCTCCATGCGGAGGGAGTGGATTGAAATAATGCTACACGGGTATCATAAATTTCCTTGAATTTTTCCGGTCTCCCTCCATGCGGAGGGAGTGGATTGAAATGAAAATGATTCTAACAGCGTGACACTGATCCAGTAGTCTCCCTCCATGCGGAGGGAGTGGATTGAAATCTTGGCAAACTTGTCAAAAAATCCATCTATCCAATGTCTCCCTCCATGCGGAGGGAGTGGATTGAAATGGCTTCGGAATTGCGTCCATCGTGGATGCGGTCGGTCTCCCTCCATGCGGAGGGAGTGGATTGAAATGTGCGATGCAGCAAAAGCATCAGAAGAAACGTACGTCTCCCTCCATGCGGAGGGAGTGGATTGAAATCCCAGATAGGCGTTACAGTCTCCACAACGCCGATAGTCTCCCTCCATGCGGAGGGAGTGGATTGAAATGATTTCATCGAAGTTTTCGGCGTTTCCTTAATGTCTCCCTCCATGCGGAGGGAGTGGATTGAAATGGTCGTTGTGACGTGTGTTATTACTGTGATTTCTATGTCTCCCTCCATGCGGAGGGAGTGGATTGAAATTTCAAACGAACACGACCTTCATCAGACTGCCAATAGTCTCCCTCCATGCGGAGGGAGTGGATTGAAATGCCTGTTGAATATACAAAATATATTGGCTCTTTTGCAAATGTTGGGGTAGTAAAATCCATCTGTAAACAGGTGCAAACGGCTGCGTATCAAGGCAGCAACCACGGCATCTCAGCCACCGGAGGGTTTACTTCCCACGGCTATTCCTGTCGGAACAGAGTATCTTTTGTCAATTGATCTGCGTATGTATCCTATGCAGTCGATCTGATCATCGACTTTGCGGTCTGTCATTCTCGCTCTCTACCTGATTGGAATTGAATAGTAGGTGTGTCATGGCGTGCTTTCCGCTGCATCACAACCCGATACTTCGGGAATGCGGTGGTGATTTGCATCACGTTATCCTGGACGCAGATCTCTGTATTTGCTCCTGCTGTATTCACTTGTCAAGCTACAGATGGTTTACTACCCAAGATCAAACTATCGTTTGATCTTGAATATATTATACCACAAAAGAACAGACTTGTAAAATCTGCGATTTGACCTTTTTGCAGATTTGACAAACGTTTTATTTTATGGTATAATATATGCTCTTGTTTTTACGGCTGCCCATTTTGGGCAGCTTTTTCTGTTTCTCGCCGTCTGTAAGAGCCAGAAAACATATGCAGGATACGATTTCGGAAACGTCCAAAGTTACGATACCCATAGGCATTTCGCTTTAGCACCTTGATTCGATTGTTGCAGCCCTCTGTGTAACCATTGGTGTAAGGGCAATCGAACGAATGGAGGATTTCCGGCTTCCATTCTTCTATCGTGTCACAGCAAGCGACAAACTCTTTCAATCCGCTGTTTCTGGCAAGGCTTAGCCAAAGGTCTAATGTCTGTTCTGCTGCTTCTCCGGTATCACAGTCCAGCACTTGTAAGAAGTCGTCTTTGATGCGGTGGGCTTTGTGCAGCCGCTCTGACAGCTGAAGCATGGCAGTTACGTGTTCCTGATCTTCTTCTTTCAGATAGTCAAACCGCTTGTTCAGCAGCACTCTGGAACGCTTAAACTGTAACCGCTCCTTGCGGCTGAGTTTTGCTTGCTCTTGTTTCCGGATCGCTTCAAACGCCCAAATGACTTGCCGAATCCAGTGATACTTGTCTACCACTCGCACTGCATTGGAGAACACCTCTGCTGCCGTATCCTGATAGGGCTTCCACATATCGGAAATGAAACGTGTGACCTTTTCTCTTGCTTTTTCTTTCCACTGTAAGAAATACGATTTGACATCCCTTTTGTGCCGGTCTGGTAGAATGTCCAGCACCTTTTTCTTTTCCGGATCTGTAACAATGCACTGATATTTTTCCCGTCCAGTGTTTCCCTTAAACTCATCGATTGCAACAGACTGCTCCAAAACTGGTAATTCATCAAAGCAAACATTTTGATCGAATGTGCGGATCACCGTGGAAACAGATGTACCAACCTCTCTGGCAACACTGGAAAACGAGTATTCATTCTCCAGCTTCCAACAGATCTGATTTGTCAGACGTGCAGTCATTCTGGCATATCTGGGCAACAAGTCATTCTTTTCCGGAAAACGCTTGCAGCAGCTTTTGCATACATACCGACGTTTCCGCAAAATCAGTGTCGTTTCTTTTCCGAGGATCGATACCTCTTTGATTTTTTGCTGCCGATAGTCATGTACTGCATCTGTCAGAACACCGCACTCTGGGCAAGGCTGTTCCTGACGCTCCATCTCAATATGGAGTGTGACAGTATTACGATCGGATTCGACTTTTGTCAGATGTAATCCATCAATATCAAATAGTTGTGCAGCAAAATCAGTAGGCATAGCAGAATCTCTTTTCCGGTTTCACGATATTTTCTTTCCGATTATACCAGAAACGTTCCTGCTTGTAAAATCTGTAAACTTGTGTCATCGCAGATTTTACAAATCATTGATTCTGTGTTATACTGGCTTTGTCTGTGCAGAATCGACTTGATACAAAAAGAGATGCCGTCATTTGACAGCATCTCTTACAATATGGTATAATAGAACAGTCGGCTTCTTCCGTCAGGAAGGAGGTGAACGTATTTGCTGTATTACATGATTTCACTTTTCACTTCTGTTATGGTAGACATTATCTTGTATAAAGTCTACAAATGGTTAGACAGGAAGTAAGCCCGACAATAGCCTAACAATTGCCTGATCCATTTGGATAAGGCGAAAGCCCTCAGAGCTGCAACTCTGGGGGCTTTCTTTTTGCGTGAACGCATTGCCTTTACATGATTTCTTTTCGTTTCTATTATAGCACAGCATCACAAGAATGTCAACTATTTTTTTATAATCCCAAATGGTTTTGGCGGCGTTTTTTCAGGATTTCTTGCTTTGCATTCTCTAATGCTGGCAGCAAAAAAGTTTCTAGTCTTTTGGACATAGACTTCATGTAAAATTGCTTTCTTGCTTGTGAACAAATTAGGTATCCATTATATGTTTCTGGAATATTCTCGATAAAATCGTAGATTTCCTGCATTTTTAGTTGAATTACAGGAATCATTCTTTTTTCCGCTAACAAAAGACCTGGATATTTTAATGTTTCTAAATCTCTTGCTAATAGTGGTTTCCCTTTTAAACCATAGGTTGTCACTGTGTTTTGTATGCTTGATTGTATTCTTGTTTCATCACTAAGCATCAATTCCAATCTCTTTTCTGTACATTTATTGGCAAAAGATGCACCATTATCAAATACAGGTGCAAGACGATACGCATCATTCTCATAGAGTACACCCCAGTTTCCATTGTTGCGATCTGTATTATTAATTAGGATGTCTATGAGCATTTGAGTCCAAAATCGTTCTGTTATACCGCTTACTTTGCTGAGAATAGGGTTGTATCGTAAGTGCAGAAGGATTTCTTCAAGGTCAACTAGATGTGAATCCGAGGTAGAGGATAGGCTTTCTTCCAGTTGCTTAGAGAGTTCATTGTTATATACATTTTTCAAAGTCCGAATTTCACGAAGGGAGCCTTCTTTTTGACAAAAATCTTTGCAGGCAACTACTAGTTTGCCATTTCGGATTCCTAAAATAGTTTGATGCACGTCAATTCCAAGTATTTCATAGATGTGACTTCCTATATATTCAGACAGCGGTGCTGTCATATATGACAGCACATCACCACGCATTCCTTTTGTACTTTTGGGGTACTTTACAATCCAATATGTTCCATCAATTGTAATACCTTCTTTTTCGCCAGCTTGTCCACCATATGTGCCATTTCTCTCATTGGTTAAGTATGGATCAAGATTATATATTTGCTGCATAATTTCTCCCTTCAATCCGGAAACATATACTTTTCGCAAATCATATCCCACTGATGTACATTCAAAACGTCAGGTACAAGCATTTTTGACCAGTTTTCAATGGCATCTGATATACTCATAAATGCTCCCATATCGTTTTCTTCATCTGCTTTTTCAGCTGTTTTTATCATATCTTTGATTGCATCGGGAAGTTTATCATAAAAATCAGAAATATCAATTACATTGTCATTTGCAATCCATCGAAATTTTTTTGCCATCGGAACCACTCCTTTTAATAATATACCATCGCCATACTTGCCAATTCCGCAAATGCTGCCTTATTTTCCGGGAAAATACACAATCCCTGAAAGCTCTCATCATGTGCAAAGTAATATGTTGCCAAAGCTTCTGTCAGAGCAGCATCGTCTGTTTCTCCGATTTGATGCAGCATATCATTTACCGTTTGCGTAAAAGTTGTACAGCGTAAACCATTTTGTGTGAAATACTCTATTTCATGAAAATCTGGAACAAGGTTGTAGTTGATATTTTGGTAAATGCCCTTTTTTCGTGCGTAAACATCGATCACTCGTTCATTCAAATATCCAGTGAACAGTCCTATATATTCCAGTGCAGATACACCACATAAAATGACATCTTCTGTGACAACACTTTTCAACCACATTCCATGGGAGAGAAAATCACCGCTTTTTAAGGTTTCCGGCATTTTATCGACCTCCTCATATTTCGATTTCTCTATTCATACAATACACGATTTTACCGTATTTGTCAAGTGTTTTGCTCGCCCGATTTGTTTTTCCGGCACGGATAGCACATCCGGATTTTCGTTATAGATCAATGCAGTCTTTTGGCTTTCTTTCCTGTTCCGCAGCATTTTGTTCCGGTGCATCAGAACCTTCGCTGACGATCTCGTCCTTGTCCTGGAACTGTAATGCAGCATTCAGTTCTGCCAAACGGCTGGATTTTGCCTGATATTCTGCTTCTTTTGCAAATGGTTTTTGGATCTCCACTTCTGCCGTGTGCAGCTGTGTTTGAATATCCTCCAGTTGGTGCGTAACATTCCGAATTCTGTCCTCGATACCACGGAGTACGTTGTCGATTCTGGTGATGTTTCCGGAACTGTCATCACCCAGCTCCAGTCGATGCACACCGCTATGTTCCAACGTCATGGTGTAACCCTTTTGCAGCGGCTCAAACCGTGCAAACATAGTAAACCCACAGTATTCGCCGATCTCCGCCTTGGAATTGTCCGGCTTGACAAAGCTGCGGATCGCCTGCATCAGTGCAGCAGCTGCTTTTTTCCGCTCTGTGTATACCACGCCACGAACGCACATAGGCGAGAATCCGTCCACATTTGGTGTGTAATGCTCTGTATAGTGCTTCATGTCGTCGGTGTAGTGCTGAATGAATTGCTCCTTTTGCTGAATTTGCTTGGGATATTCATTCCGCACCATGTCTTCCATTCGATACCGCTGATTTCTCCAGCTGTTTCGGGAAGCTTTCAGCTTGGAAACCTCAATGTCCAGTTCCATCTGCTCTTTTAGCCGAGGATCTCCGGTGCAGACTGCCTTGACCTCAGCATAGGACAATGCACGATCGTCCACGTCCTCTACATCTCGGTTCGGCGATTTGGATGTCATGATCTGACCGGTGATCCTTTGTTTCCGCTCGATAGTCTGCCAACTATAAGCATCAAAGGTGTCCTCTGTGACATAGCGATAGATGTGGACTTCTTTGTTTTGGTTGCCCTGTCGGATGATCCGCCCCTCCCGCTGCTCGATGTCGCTTGGACGCCAGGGTACATCTATATGATGTAATGCGATCAGACGTTCCTGTACATTTGTGCCTGCACCCATCTTTTCCGTAGAGCCGAGCAGCACACGCACTTTTCCTTTTCGTACCTTTTCAAAGAGGGCTTCTTTCTGCTTGTTGGTGCTTGCTTCGTGGATATATGCGATTTCTTCCGCTGGGATACCCATGTCGATCAGATGGTTTTTGATGCTGTCATAGATGTTGGTAAATTCTTCGCTGCTCTTGAATTTGTCCGGTGTGGACAGATCTGAGAAGATCAGCTGTGCAGACCGCTGCTCGCTGGTTTCCCGCCAGATGCGGTATACATTTTTGGCACACGTCATCGCCTTGCTGTGTTCCGATTCCGGCAAATCGTGGTTCAGCAGCCGCTGATCCAGAGCCAGACTTCTGCCGTCGTTGGTGATGGACAGCATATTGTCCATGGAACTGTCTACGCCGCCGCTGTGAACTCTGTCCGCACGTTCCATAAAGGACTGCATAAACTGCTTCTGGATCTCGGATGATGGCAGCACTTCAGTGTGAAAAACGGCTTTTGGTACGTCCAGATTTAGCATATCGGCGGTCTGAATGTCTGCGATCTCTCGGAACAAGTTGGTCAGTTCCGGCAAGTTGTGGAACTTGGAAAATCTGGTCTTGACACGGTATCTGCCGCCCTCCGGAGCGACTTCACCGGCAGTGACCGCTTCCAGAAAGTTACCCGCCCAACAGTCAAAGTGGATCATGCCCATTTCCGTCAAGGTGTCGTGCTGGAGATACTTCTGAAAGGTGTAAGCTTCTGCAATACTGTTCGAGATTGGCGTGCCGGTGGCAAAAGTACAGCCTTTTCCGTGGGTGATCTCGTCCAGATACTGTACTTTCATATACAAGTCCGATGCACGGGAAGAACCACTGGAAATGCCCACATTCTGCATTTTTGTGAAGATCTCCAGATTCTTGAACATATGGGCTTCGTCCAAAAACAGATGATCTATGCCCAGTTCTTCGAAATAGACCGTATCATCATCTCGCTTTTTGTCCTGCAAAGATTCCAGCTTCTTTTTGATCTTTTTCCGAGATGCCTCCATTTGCTTGACGGTGAAACTGCGTCCGTTTCCGGAGTTGTTCAGTTCCTCGATCCCTCTGGTGATCTCATCTTCCTGCTGCCAGAGCAACGCCCGTTCCCGTTCCGGTGATACAGGGATCATGGTAAACTGGCTGTGTCCCATAATAATGGCATCATAATCGCCCAGCATTGCCTTGGTGAAGAACTCTTTTCGCTTGTCTTGCTCAAAAGTCGCCTGTGTCGCCACAAGGATATTGGCAGAGGGATAGAGTTTGATGTAATCCAATGCAAACTGCTCTGTCAGGTGATTGGGAACAACGACCAGACTTTTTCGGCAAAGTCCCAGCCGTTTCAGTTCCTGTGCCGCAGCGATCATCTCAAAGGTCTTCCCAGCCCCGACCGCATGAGCCAGCAGCGTGTTTTTGCCAAACAAGATTCTGGCAACCGCATTTTTCTGATGCGGTCGCAGAGTAATATCCGGATTCATGCCTGGCAGCTGTAAAATGCTGCCGTCATATTCCCGTGGACGAATGCAGTTGAGGGTCTGATTGTAGATCTGACAGAGCGTTTCCCGACGGTCTGGATCTTCCCAGATCCATTCAGAGAAGCGTTCCTTGATGGCATCTGCCTTGATCTGTGCCGCTTCGGTTTGTTCTTTGTTGACTACCCGCCGTTTTTTTCCGTCGGGATCTTCGTAGTAGTCTACCACTTCCACACGGCGGGAATTCAGCAGAGTATCCAGCAGTACCAGTGCGTTCATACGTTTTGTGCCGTAGATCTCATTGATGGAGATATTGGCTTTTTCTGTACTCCGTCCGCTGACACGATAGGAACCGGAAAAAGCATCAAATTCCACATGGAAATTCCGATTCCAGAAAGAGATTTCAAAGGTTTCCTTGGCGAACTGCTCGTAGTACTCTGTGGGAATCCATGTGGTTCCCAGACGTACAAAGATGTCGGCAGCTTCCAGCCACTGGGGCTGCACTGCCTGTAATCGTTCTACATTAATGGCATATCCGGCATCCGTTCTGGCGGCATCTTCTGCAATGGTCAGCTTTTTCCGTACATTTCCGGAGAGATACTCATCTGCCGGCAAGTACGCATGGGAATCCGGATCCGCAGCATCATAGGACGGGTTGCGGAAAATCAGTCCCTGCAATTCCATGTACAATTCTTCTTCTGTTTTTCCGGTCAGATTCTGCATATATGCCATGTCCACGCAGGCGTTTTCATTCATGCTGTAGGTCAGAGCATCCTGTGCAGTGTCTGCACTGGTGATCTGATACTTCTGGCGAATCGTCCGTTTCGTGAACAGGTCAGTTTTTTCTACAAATTTGCCTTTTTCATCTACTTTTTCCAGTGCAGACAGCAGCGTGTAACCGGTATCTACTTCCAGAATCCTGCGGTTTTTCTTTTCTGTCAATCTGTCGTACTGCTGCACAAACTGGTCGTAATACTGCTCCATTTCCTGCTGCTTGCTGCGGACTTCCGTATCTTCCGCACCGTTCAGCTGCAAAGTTACCAGATCCCGCAGACAATCCCGAATCGGCAGTGCAGCACGAATTCTGGCTTCTGCATCTGTTGTGCTTTTTTGTTCTGCCTTGGTGAGATTGGTCAGTTCCGGCGAAAACGGCAGCATGATGCCGTCCTTTTTGTAATACAGCTTGCCGTCCATAACGGCATAGGAATAGTTCCGCACATTTTCCGCTGAAACAAACGGTATTTCCACCGATTCTGTCACAGGGACAGGCACAGGCGGTACGGGCAGCTGGTTCACGGCACGTTCCAGTTCCATGCTCAGCGGATTCCGCAGCGTGTCTGCACAAGTGCTTTCTACACCAAATCTGCCGCTGGTCATCTGCATTTCGCCCAGAATCATTTCCGGGTGATCGGCAAAATATGCGTTGATGCGGATGCCGTTGGCATCTGGTTTCAGCTGCACCCATTCCGGCTGTTCTGTCATTGGCTCTGTTCGCTTCCGTAGAAACAGAATGTCTGAGGTGACTTCGGTGCCGGCGGCATACTTAAATGTAGTGTTGGGCAGACGAATTGCTCCCAGCAGTTCTGCACGTTCTGCCAGATACTGTCGGACAGATGCGTTTTCCTTGTCCATAGTTCCTTTGGAGGTGATCAGTGTAACAATGCCGCCGGGGCATACCTTGTCCAGCGTTTTGGCGAAAAAGTAATCGTGGATCAGAAAATGATGGCTGTCGTATGCGGCATCGTATACTGAAAAATCGCCGAAGGGAACATTTCCCACGGCGGCAACAAACGCATTGTCCTGAAAATGGGTCTTTTCAAAACCGTTGACCTGAATTGCAGACTGGGGATACAGCTGCTGTGCAATTCTGCCGGAGATGCTGTCCAGTTCCACACCGGAAAAATGACAGTTTTGCATACTCTCCGGGCAAAGTCCCAGAAATGTCCCGATGCCGCAGGACGGTTCCAGAATCTCGCCGGAAGTGATGCCGATCCGTTCCAATTCCTGATACACTGCACGAATCACAGCAGGCGGCGTATAGAAAGCCGTCAGGGTAGATTCTCTCGCAGCCGCATATTCTTCCGGGGACAGCAGTTCTTTCACCTCGTCATAGTAACTGGAGGAGGTTTCAAAGACTTGTTTCAGACCGCCCCAGCCCACATATTCCGCCAGTATCTCTTGTTCTGCTTCTGTTGCCGGTCGCTGTTCTGCTTCCAGTTCCTGCAATGTGCGGATCGCCAGCAGATTGGCTTCGATTCGTTCTTTGGGCAGTCCAATGCCCAGTGTATCTGAGGTGATGCGGTAATTCTGCGGCAGTTCGGCATTGCTTTCCGGCTGTTCTTCGGAAAAAACAGGTTCTTCTGCCTGTTCCAAAACTTCTGTCTGCGGTTCTGCCTTTTCAAACAGAGTGGTATCCAGCAATTTCTCATAGGAGATGTTTTCCGTAACCACAAAGCTGCCGCTTGTTCTGGAAACAGTGCAATCGCTTGTGATCCACGGCAATGCTCCGGTCAGACCGACCACTTCACAGATCTCTCCGGTAGTCAGATTGCGGAATCGGTCGCCAACAGCAACATCACTTTCCGTTACGGTTTCCGGCTTTTTTTCCGATGCAGCAGCTTCTTCTGCCAAAGCTTCCGGCTCGTATTGCCGGAGAGCGGCTTTTGCCTGTTCCAGAGAAGCCTGTGTGTTGTACACCGGATCAAAATGTTCAATGGTGTCCTTGGCATCACGAATGTGCTGTTGGATGTCCTTTGAAGTAATGTACGTGCCTGCATCCAGCAAGGCAGCGGTTTCTTTTGCGACTTCGTTCCACTTGTAAGTGTATTTCTCATGGGTTTCGAGTTCGATCTCTATGCCGGACGCACCATGGTTCGCCATGTAGATCGGTGTGATTCCGCTGTGACCGCCGATGCCGTATTCATCTTTCAGAAATACGGCAAATTCCTTTTGGTTTGGCTGGCGATCGGCATAATATTTGGAAACACGGAATTTTCCGCCCACAAAGCCCGTTCCTCGCATGAGTTCCAGCTGCAATGCTGCTTCTCTGGAAAGCGGCTCGGTGTGGACGGATTCCTTTTCATCGTCTGACAGAGTGACCAGATCATTAAAATCCAGAACCGACAGCACATTCCGGTTCATTTCTTCCAGAGATTCGTACTGTTCTGTCCGGACAATGGAATTTCCATAGGCATACAGCATCCGGAATTGCTCCAAATCTGCCGTCACCTGAATTTCCATATCAGTATCTTCATCTGTGGTGTAGGCGATGAAGATGTTGGAAAGGTCTGAGAGATCTGCTTCGGAACTGTATTCGTCCATACAAAAGTCGTTGATGTAATTGATCGCCTTGTCAAGTTCCGGATCTCTGCTTTTCTCTGTAAGCATTCCCGGTTCCACAAAGTGAAACTGCATCAGCAAGCTGCCGTCTTCCAGGTAGGCAGTCAGTTCATTTTCGTCAAAATTCCAGTTCTTCGCCTTGCCAAAGTCCATGTGAATGTCTTTGCCGTATGGCTCTCCGGTTTCGTCAAGCTTACGAGAAGTAAAATCAACGGTAGAAACACCGGTAATGATTCTTTTTTCTCCGACGTATTCCGGACGGGTGTGGTCAGTAATCTCAAATTCCATGCCAGCTTTGACAGTTCTTTTGAGTTGAGCCAGATTCTTGACAACGGGGATCTCGATTTTCTCTGTCGGGCTTGTGATCTCTCGCAGCTGATCTTCCACACGCTCACGGATCACAGAATCCTCTATGCCGAGGATCTCGTAGATCTCTGTGGATTTTCTTCCGTACAAATCGGAAAAAGCAACATCTGCTGCAATATCTTTTCCGAGGTCGTCTGTGGGAAATGTATGGAGATACCACTCCCGCACATTACTTTGCAGTTCTGCTTTCTGTGATACACGGTAGAGGATCTCAAATCCCTTTGTCAACATATCCTGCTGCCAGCCGTCATAGACCAGTTCGTCAGATTGCCCCAAAATCACGCCGCCAAAATCCGGTGCATCCAGATCTTTCATGGTGATGTGCCGGTCATCAATCTCCTCGATCTCACGGCGTTTTCCGTCATAACGGATCACATCGCCGACTTCCAGACCAAGCGGTGATGCTGCCGGTTTTTCCGCTGCGATTTCCTGCAAGGTTTCCGCTGTCCGGATCGGATTTTTTGCCTTGAATTCCTCCAGAATCTGTGTTTCCTCCGGTGTTAACTGGGCGTGGGCTTCCAGAAACGGCACAAGTACATCCAGTGTTTCTCTGGCAGTTTCCTGATGCTCTGCATCATTGTAGGGAAACCGTTGGGCATCCAGAACACCCTGATTGAAGTCCCGAATGTGGTCGATCAGACTGCCGCCGCCTGTGCCTTTTCCGTCGCCAATGTCGAATCTGCCTTCATAGTGGAATTCTTCGCCGTCCAGTGTACCGGAAATCGTGAAGTTTGTTTTCTTATACCAACCGGCATGAAGCTTCGGATTACTGCGTTCTGTATGCTGCTTTTCGTCCAAAAATTCCAGTACCGCATTGGTCAGGGCAAAGCTGGCATCTGGATTGGCTTCGATAAAGTCCGAAAACAGGCTGCTCTCTGTAAACCATTCCTTGTTCCATACCATGGTCACAGAATCGGACACCGTTTCTTTTTCCGGCAAAACCTTGTAATTATACTTCATATCTGCAATGGAAGCAAAAGCTTTTTCCGTTTGATCCTCATCTTCCAGAATGGCATAGAGAACCTTTTTCATGCGGTTTTCCTTAACGGGATCGCCCTGCCAGTCTGCCATTTTTGCATCATCAAAAGCCTGTATCAAATGTTCTGCCGCCGCATCAGATGTCAGTGTAGGAAGTCTGTGCCGCAAATCGTCTATGGTACGTCCCTGTACAATATCCTGATACTCGCTTTCAGCAAGAGAAAGAATGGCATCTCCCACGGATTCATAGGAAATCGTTTTCCGTGCATTGCCATAGACCGCAGTCAATTCCGTTTCGCCAAATGTCGCAGAAAACGGCTTGTCGTTTTGCCGTTCAAATCCTCGCTGTATGCCAAGCAGAGCGACTGCCAGTTCCTTTCGTATATCTTCGCCTTGCTGCATTCGTCTGGCAAGAGCGTAGAGTTCCGGCTCAGTCAGACCGTTGCCGTAGATGCTTTTTTCACTGGGAGGAAATTTGTCCAGATAGCCATCCTCAAAAAAGACATAGCCGAGGCTCTCGATCTCATCCCAGGCAAGCGGAGCCTTTGCCAGATTCGCTGCCAGATCCTCCTGCAAAAATGCCTTTTCCTCATCGGTCAGAGGGATCTCCTGCTGTGGCTTCTGCTGGTCAATGGCGTTTTGCAGGGCTTCGGAAAAACGATTGAGCCTGCCGGCAAATATCCGTTTGCTTAGCAGCTGCACACTGCCGTATATGCGGCGGAAATTGTGAGAGCGTTCAAAGGCTGCGGAGATCAGATCGGAATCCAGCTGTTCCAAAATCGCAAATTTCTCCAGATGTCGGGAAAACTTCTGCTGGGATGCGGTTAAATTGAATTGGGACCGTACCTGTGCAAATGCTGTCTGAATCATGTGCTGATGCTCCAGAAACGCATCTGCTGCCGGCAAATATGTTTCGATTGTGCCGCTTTCCTCTGCACGAATGGGATTGACATCTACCGGAATACCATGATATTGCAGCGGTTCTTCACTGTCGTGGAACAGGGCAAACAGTTCATCTTCCCGAAAATCTCCCTCGTATTCCACCAGAATATCCAGATCAGAATCCTCGTGTTCATAGCCTTTGCTCCGGCTGCCGTATACCACAATGTTTTTCAGGGTAACTGGTATCTCATATTCCCGGCAGATCAATTCCAGATCTGCTCGGATTGCTTCTGCAATTTCTGTCAAACTGTCGTTTTCTGATACAGCGGGGGCTTCCTGCATTACTGCAATGCTCTGATACAGTTCCAGATCAAACTGTGATACGGTGATATTACTGCTTTCCCGAATCTCCGCAGCAATGCTCTCCATGCCGTCAGATGCTGCATCATATTCCGGCAGCAGATTCCCCTTGATGAAGACAGAAGCATGGAAATCCCGCCACATAAATTCTGCGGTTTCCGCAGGTATTTCCACCAGCTGCTGCTGTTTTTCCATGCACTGTGTCATGATGGTGATTGCATCGCCGCTTTGCAGCTGATCCATTCCAATGTCACGACCTATTTTGATAAAATAGATGTTGTGTTCCAGCATAAAATCTGTACTGAGAATGCAGGACGGTGCAGCAATCACATATGCTTTTGACTGCTGCTGAATCTGGGATAAGCTGTCCCGTGTCAATTGGTTCGGATAGGTGTAATAGGCAGTCGTTCCAACCATGCCCAACAGATTCATTTCCGGAACCGGTTCGGAAAACAGGGACAACTGCTGTGTGTTTTCCGAAACTGTTTCAACTTTTGCTTCTTTTTCCGAAGCAGAATTGACAATATTGGTACTTTGGTGTATAATGATGTCAGAGTCAAAGCGTTCCAGGCATTGGGGCAATGGTAGCCCTAACACCCTGAAAAGCTCTTGGCTCTTTTTTTCGTTCCAGTATAGGAGAGCATTCGCATCTGTGACACGCTCCAGATACTGTGCAAAGTTTACTCTGCCGTACACACTGGTAATGAAATTGGTGGGGACTTTCTCCAGGTCATATGTGCCGGTACCGTTGGCTTGCAGGCTGACGATGATCGGCATACTTTCCTGATCTACTGCCAGCAGTGCAACAAGCATATTTCTCTGGTTGTGTGGCGAAATGGAATCAAACAGCATGACCGGTTCCTGCATGAGTTCCGGCAGCTGCTTGACTTGTTCCACTGACAGACCATGCCAATGACTGTTTTTGCCCTTGGGGTGAACTGCATCACGCAAGTGCTTTTGGGTATACAGCATAGGCAGCGGCTGACAGCCTGCCTGAATCAGGATCTCCGGTGTATCGCACACCTTCAGGGCATTGTACTGGGACAATTCTCCGGCAAGTGCCTGATCGACTTCTAATGCAAAAGCGGAAACAGATGCCACTTCTGTTTCCGCTTCTTTGATTTCTTCCTTTAATAGTGCAGGAGTTCCGGCAGTTTCCGAAAGTCCTCCGGTGTCTTGCAGTGATTGATGATGTCCAGTTCCGGCGGAATCCGATACACGATCTGCTGCAATACCTGTTCCTCCGCTTTCCGGCTGGCTTTCTCGCTCTGCTCCGAGTACGTTCCCGTTTTCTGTTCGATCATATATCTGGTGAACAGTTCCCGATATTCTACCTCTGCTCTCAGATTGATCTCGTGATGCAGAATCAGGTAATGTGTGCTGTTCTTCGAGTATTTCAGCAGTTCGGGGTGATTTGTCTGCATCCACTCCCACCAGATCTCTCCGTATCTGCCCTTCGTTGCTTCTGCCGCTTCCAGAAGTGAATCCAGTGAGTTCTCGTTCCATTCGTCGTCCGCTTGAAACCCGCTGTTCACGAATTCCTTCCATTTTTTCTTCAATAGCGTCAAATCTTCCAGATTCATTTTTCTTCCTCTCTTTCGCCAAAAGTTCGATTGATTTCAAAGTTCTTCCGAAAATCTGTTGTGCATTCCGGCAAAACCGAATCAGATTCTGATTATCCTGGAAAAAGTCCATTGCGTTCAGATTCGGTTCAGGAACAGTCCAGGTAATATCGCTGTTCCGCTGCATCCGGAGTGCGGTTACATAGTTCGCTGCTTCCCGGAGTGATGTCACATACTGCTCTCGCCGGGCATCATCCAGCCCCATTGCATTCATGTGGGATTGGATTTCCGCCTGAATTCTGGGGTGCTGAAGATAATGCTCCACGGCTCCGCTGCACAGTTCCGCAGCAGTTGCATAGCTTGCATGGTGTTCTGTTCCCAGCATATGCCGGATCGCCGGTTCTTCTGCGGCAGTCAGCCGCCATGTGACTGGTGTTTCCGGATCGTCGGTCTGAGATATGTCAAACAGAAACAGCAGTGCATTTTTGCTGGGCGTTTCGTCAAATACCGTGATGCCATGCTCTCCGGATCTGACATAGCGTCCGCTCTGATTCCACTGGGACGCACTGGCGATGTACATGAGATTGGGGTTATCCCGGTACACCAGTGCCGCATTGGAAAAGGGCAGTTTGTACAGGTTTGCGGAGAAACGCAGAAATTGCAGCATTTCTCCCTTGTTGTACAGTAGGCGGTTGGTGATCTCTGTCCAGTTGCTCTGGACTTCTCGCATCGTTGCCATAACTTGCATTCTTCCTTTCTACTATTATATATGAGATTCTCTCTTTTTGCAAGAGAAAATCCAAAAAAGCGAAACCACAATCGTGATTTCGCTTTTTCTGCGGTATTCTGTTGTTGGAAATTTAAGATGTGATGATTTCCTGATAAACGGTGCGGTAAGCATCATCGCTGACCGCATCAATGGCTTTTTCCAGTTCTTTTTCTTCAAAAATGCCGTCTGTCGCTTTCTGTACAATGTCGCAGCTGCGTTCCATTGCTCTTTCTGCGATGTCCATGGCATGGGAGATCAGCATATCTCCGGAAAGATAACTAAGGTAAGTTTCCGGTTCGTAGTCCTCCAGATATTCGATTCGTTGCAGGGCATAGCCACCGATCTCATTTTCACTGTCCGGCAGGATCATTGCCGGGCAAGTGGTTTCATCTTCCATGGTCATCATGGGCAGTGCTTCGTGCTGCGGCTCCGCAATGTGGAATTTTTGCTCGAAACTCAGCAGATCATCATATTTCGGGAGAATTTTTCCGTAAAACACGCTGAACACACTGTCCGTCATGCGGTGGATCTTGGTCAACAGAAAAAACAAAACGTCCTCATTGGTGCAGTATGGCTGAAGCTGCAATGTGCCAGCTGGCACATAGGAATTGAACCGGATCTCACAGCGGCTGAGAAGTTCCAGCCATACGGCATTGACCAAAATCTTTTCCAGCCATGCCGTTTCCGCTTCGATCTTTGTATCGCTCTCAAAGGGAATATCGTCTGTGGGCATGATACGGGAACGCATTTCTTCTACAGATACTCTGCCGGTGCATTCTCGGAACTGATCGTACCATTCCTCCGCCCGCATTCCATTCCGCACTTCAGTTTCTGCGGCTTGTTTCAGGGCAAGGGGCAGCGTTTCCGCAGTGATGCTGCCATAAGATTTCCGCAGCATTTCCACTTCCTGCAATTCAAAGTGCGGGTGCAGCCGCCATTTCCGCTGCACAACAACACCTAGTCCCAGCACGTCATTTCTTGCCCAGGCACGTTCCAGTTTCATATAGCTGTTGTCGTGTTTGGTCTGTACCGTCAGCAGCCAGAATGCCTTGCTTTCCGGTTTTGCCTGCCAGTTTTCCTGATGCAGTTCTTCTTCGGTAATGTAGACTGCCGTTTCCGGTGCTTGCTCATAGATCAGCAGCTGATTGACCAGCGACTGCTCTTCGTTTGCACCGGCAGTCAGCAAAAACTGCCGAAAAGCGGAATCGTCGTAAATATTGTCTGCTGTTTTTGGCTGCTGCATGATGCGGTCAATGGCACGCTGTAGGGTTTGACCGACTGTGATCGGATTATCTGGATAAGTCATTGTCTGAGTTCCTTTCTGCACTTATAGTTCCATACCTCGGTTTCTGCGGTGTAAAGCACGTTTTTTTGCTTCTTCTACCTGTCGTGCGTCCACCTGCACACCATCTACACAATGCTCATATACCCACTCTTTCAAGGGCTGCATCTGGTTGGTTTCATAGTATTGTACCAGCATGGTCTTAAATGTACCATCTAATTCTACCGGAATGGAAATAATGCCTTTTCCGTTTTCGATCATAATTTTGTTGGCAGTCAGCGATGCAACACGCTTGTTTCCATCTTGAAAAATCTGACTTCGCATCGTCCAAAGCATCACAGAAATCGCTCTGTCTGTTACATTTTCAATGGTCAGTAATTCCTGCAATTCATTGTGCAGCTTTTCTACATTTGGCAGTTCTGGTCGCCATGTTGTTCCGCTGATTCCCACGTCGCTGAAACGTGGCACACCCAGTTCCCAGTATTCCACATCTGCCTTCGCAATCAGTGCGTGAATATCTTCCAGAAATCCCAGATGCAACGGTTCGTTGATATGCTGGATCACATATTCCCATCCGTCACGCATATCACAAACTTTGCGAATTTCATTTGGTTTTAGACTGCCAACATTTACGTTGTTTAAGATGTCATTTGTCTGGGCAAATGTTACTGCAATGCCTTCCAGATTGGCACTTTTGTAAATGGAATCCACCAGCATTCGCTTGGCAAATGAAATGTTGTACTCCTGCGGCATTGAGAATTTATCCTGCATAGTATTGGCTCCTTTCTGCTTTAGAGAGAAATGCCTTGTGTTCGTTTTCTCTCCGGAAAATCAATTCCCTTGATACAGGTACTGTAAATAAACTGTTTTGCATTGTCCAGTGTATCATGATTGTAATAGTCCAGTAAAACGGTCTGGAATGTTTCGATTTCTTTTTCCGGCACTAAAATCAATCCGCAGCCATTTGCGATCATGATGTGGTTAGCAGCAAGCATTGCAGTACGCTTATTGCCGTCCCAGAAAATTTGCTGCTTGATGAGCCGGAACATGGTTTCAACTGCTCGTTCCGTAGGTGAAGGAACTTGCTCCATTTGCTGCAAAAAAGCACGAACAGCATCTGCGTTGGGAATTGGCGGCACATAGTCCGTTCCTCCAACACCAATTTCTCCGGTTCGCAATTTTCCCCATTCCAATGCTTCATCCTTTGCCACTTCACCATGTACTTTGCAAAGCCACTCTAAAGTCAATGGTGCTTCTGGTTCCTGGATCAGGATCTGCCATGCGTGTTTCAGGTTTGTGATTTTTAGAATATCCTCCACGGAAACATTCTGCACAGCTGCCTTTTCAACAATAGCATATGTCTGCGGAAAAGTCACATTGATTCCTTCAATTTTTGCACTTTTCCAGATGCTGTCGATCAGATTTCGCTTTGCCAGATACAGATTCTGTTCCAATGTCAGGTGGTATTTATCCTGCATTCTCATTTTCTCCTTTCTGTTCCGGAACTCTTGCCATCAGTCCATTGATCTGTACTTCCGGACTGTCCAGATCAATCAGCAGATACCGTCTGCCGTTGGTGTTCTGGGTACGCACTTTGCCCTCTGCATCACTGGCAATTTGCAGTGTCACACCGTCCAGAGCAATGGTCGTCTTGCTTTCGATCAGATTGTTGACTGTGATGGGCTTATCCTGTGTGGCTTCCTTGTATGCCTGCTGCATGGCTTCCGCACGTTCCTGACTGACACCGGAATCCAGCAGAATGTCCCGCACGTGAATGTCATCGATGACCGGAAGATCTGGCTCATTGGCATATTCTGCGGCAATATCCTTGAGTTTTTCATTGATGCTGGTAATTACCGGATAGCTGAGTTCGTCTTTTACGATTTCCTGCAAGAGTGTCTGGAATGTTTCCTTTTGCTCCTGTGCGGTCAGTGTAAATACACATCCCAGCACATCTTCTATCATGCTGATATTGACTTTTTTCGGTTTACGAGCGGAATACAGCACATGATTTACGTCCGGACCTCTGCCGGTAAACGTAGGGTAGAGGAATCCGTCAAAGGGGATCTCTGCGACAACATGGTCGCAATTCGTTTTCCGCTCAATGGCTTCTTCCGTTTCATTGTATACCAGTCCGTCTACCCGTGTTTCCACCGGACAAATGGCTGCGATCAGAAACGGATATTCATAGGTGTCGTAAGGATTTTCTGCTTCGTCTGCGGATTTTTGAAAGACTGTGTAATTGCACTGACCGATCAGAATGGCATACGTGGAGGGATAGTCCAGATTGTCGGCGATCTGGTGCATTAAAAGTGACACATTATCTTCATTTTCCAGTTTGGACTGCAATGCTCCATAGAGAATGTGCTGACTGCCGCCTTCTTCATAGGTTTCCTGCGGGAACTCATATTCGATCAGTCCTTTTCCCAGTGTGCCGGAGAGAACACGTTTCAGTGTTGCCATCAGGCATTCATTTTCCTCTGCCGGAATGCTGTGATAGGGTCGTATCTGGATGTTGTGGATATTTCGCTCCACATCGACAAATGCAGTAGCGACACGGTTCATGGCAAATCGGTCGCTGGCTGCGGAAAAGTGTTTTTTTAGTTCTGATAATTCTTTTTTGTTCATGGCATTCCTTTCTATTTTCCATATGTGAGAGCGTAAACTCTGCGTCCGCCTACAAAGAAACGATATGCCGAGTTTTGCGTAAATTCACTTGCACTTACCCATGCTACACCAGTGGACTGCCACTGGATCGTTTTGGTTCTTGGGTAGGATGCTGCGGAATCCAGAAGCAGATATTTTCCGGTTTTCTGATCATAGTCCACAACGGAGATCCAGTGTCCCGGAATATTGGCACAGATCGTTCCACCGTTTCGGACGTGCTGCAATGCAGCATCTACGCTGTATAACTGTCCAGCATACTGAACGCCATAGTTTTTTCCGAATGTTTTTAAGTATGCCGGAAAGAAACGTACATCGACACCGGCGTGTGCGGTACGATAGCCGTTGGTTTTTGCCCAATCTGCAATCGTGATCGGATCAAGAAACACATTTTTCTTGTAATACACCGAGTTGATCACGGAAAAGATACCGCACGCTGAATTGGCGATCGTCTGGTCGTTCTCGCCGCAAACTGTCCAGATATAATTGTCCCACCGGCGAATACCGATCAGGTATTTGCTGCGTTGCTGTTCTGCACCATCTGCTTGTTGCCAAGCAATCGTCTGCGGTGTCATGCAGCCGGTTTGTCCAAAGTGATATGTCTTTCCGTCTATTACTGCATCACCGGTTGTAATGCCATTGCGAGTGAAATAATAAGTTTCTCCGGCGAGTGTCTGCCAGCCCATCAAAGCTGTGCCGGAAACAAAATAATACCGTTTCCCGTCAATATTCTGCCAGCCGTTGACGTTTTTTCCGTCTTTTGTGAAATAATAGTAGGTCTTATCAAGGCACAACCAGCCAGTTTGCATTTCACCGTTGGACTTGAAGAAATATCTGTTATTGTCCAGCTGTTTCCAACCAGTCTGGGCAAGCCCTTTTTCCGTAAAATAAAATCTTTTCCCGTCGATCGTCTGCCAGCCTGTCTGCAAAATGCCGTTTTTGCTAAAGCTTCTTCCATACCGGCTGTCGATCCAGCCATTTTGAATCGTTCCATCTTCCGCATAATAGGAAATGGTTCCATCAGAAAAGGTGCAGAAGCCAGTGTGCTGTTCTCCGGTTTCATTGTCCAACAGATAACGAGTGCCGTTTACCTGGATCTCACCAGTTTCTTTGCCGTCTGCGTCTGCATAATATCGGTTATCGTACACAGAGATCCAACCAGTCTGCATCGTACCAGTTTCCGGATCAAAATATACTCTTTTGCCATTTACCGTCCGCCAGCCCGTTTTTTGCACACCATTCCAGTCAAACAAGTAGAAAACATGGTCGATTTCTTGTTCTCCTGTCACTTTTTGATGCGTTTCTGGGCTAAAGTAATATCTCCGCCCGTCAATATTTTGCCAGCCGGAATATTCCGGTTGCACCTGTGTAGTATCCGTTGCAATTACAGTTGTTCCTGTTGCGATCAGAGGTGATGCCTGTTCTTCTGCAAAAGTATGATTTGGAAAAATCAGCAATCCAGCTGCAAGTGCGATCAAGCTGCCATAAAAAAATGTTTTGTTTCTTTTCATTTTTTGATTTTCTCTTTCTGTTGTGAAGTGCTATATTTGTTCCTAACTATTTTATCACAATTCTGTTTCGGTGTCAATTTGGTACATCACAGTCCCAGTGTTCGTTTTCTTCTGGCTTGCTGCAACAGTTTTTCTGTTCTCTGGTACAGCAAGGCGTATTTCTCCATATCCAAATCCACCAGTTTGGTCTTTCCGGCTGGATCTCTGCATTCCACTCTGACAAGTTCGATCTGCGTGGGATATATTGCAATACCTTGTTGGTTCATCGCTGCCACTGCTTCTTGCGGTGGCTGCCATGTGCCAGTTCGAAGTTTGATCTGCCGGACTGCGGTATGCAGTTTTCCGGCTTTTTCCGGTGCAAGCCGCAGCTTTGCCTGTCCTGGAGTTTCCTGTGTCCAATGGTGCTTCGCAAGAAATTTTCCCATTTCCAGATATGACTGCAATACCTCGCTCACGCCGATCCAGAGAGGAGTGACAACATTTTCTTCTGCAATACAGCAGATCTTCGGCTGGATCTGCTGCCAGTGCTGCTGTAGATCCGCCAGTTCTTTGGCACATGGTGTAGTTGCAAACCCTTGCCCATAACTGCACGTCCGGATTTTGATCTGAACCGTGTCATTCAGCTGTTGCGGTGTGCTGACATTTTCCCGAAACGCCTGAAATTCTGCGGATTCTTTGATGCTCTCCAGCTGCATTTTCTCTGAAAAGAAACACATTTGTTCGATCCCATTTACAGACAAGATCACTTGACAAAAGGTATATGCGTCTGTTTCAGGTGTCAGCTGCTGCAAATCATCTGCGATTTCCTGAAATCGCTGCTCTGCTGCTTGGTAGGCACTTCTCCCAGATTCATATTGATCGGGATCTTCGATGCAGAATCCCTCCTGCATATCTTCTTCGGCGTGTATCATTTCTTCCGTTTCATGGAGCAATGCCTGAATTGCCAGTGTTTCTTTTCCTTGGATACGCTGAATCTCCCGCAGCACTTTGATGCGGTTTGGCAGAGTATCTGCATATGTTTTTTCCGATGCTCCGCAAAGCACTCTTAGAAATTCCTTGTCTTTTCCGATGCGAATGCCGTTGTTGTCATCTCGATACCAATTCTCCACAATGTTCCTCCTTTATCTTGTAATGCCCTGATTTCGCCGGTGCTGGCAGAATGCTCTTTGAGCGTTCTGGAACAATTCTGCTTCCAGATTCGGTTTCTCTTGAAATCCAAGCGGTTCAACAGAAAAAGCTGTGACAGCGATCCCGTTTTTCAGCACGATCACGTCACTGACACTGAGAGAATGTCCCATATATCCTGCCGGAATGTCTTGATTGCACTTTGCAAAAATGGCATCCAGTTTGTCTGTTCCGCTGATCTCTGTCATATTTCCACGATACACCATGTCATAATCACCGAGATGTAGGGTGACACCCATTTTTTCCTGATCAGCACTGCTGAAAAAACGGATCCCATGATATGCTTCGTTCTCTTTGATCTGATAAATACAGTATTCTGTGGCGTGGTCAAACAAAAGCTGCTGTTTCTGAGCAGTCAGATCTTTGATTTTCTCCTGGCATACAGCGATCTGATCTACGGTGTATTCACGTTCTTCGGCAGAATAGATACGAGGAACATATCCCTCGCCGCCCTCATTGTACAGATCATTGTATGCTTTCATACGGCGGCGTGCTTCCTGACGGGTGGGAAGACCCTTCTGCATATCAATTTTTTGCAGTGTATTCTTGTGAGATGTCAGATCGCATTTGACTTGTTTGAGCTGATGGTCAAGCCGAAACGCCCGAACGGAAACCGGTGTGCCATCGGCAATGGCATCGTCGAGAAATTGCTGTACTTTTTCCAGCATTTCTGCTCGAATGCCGATTTTGGAAATGCCACGGATCTGATACACTCCCGGCACAGAGGCTTCCATGACCTTCCAAGAAACCGGATTCCAGCTGTCATCTAATCGCTTATCATTAAAATATGCAGTCAGACTTGCACGTTCTACGATTTCCAGCTTGCCAGTGGGACAAATGTCACCGTCTAAGTTGTTGATCTTTTCTTGTAAGTTGGCTTGATACTTTGCTTCTAAACGGATCATGCCGTTTTCTCCTTGCCACTCTATGGTGTGTATGGTATTGTTCATAAAAAATATCCTCCTTTGGGGTAACAAAAAACCGCAGGGATATTCCTGCGGTTTTCGATATGCTTATTTTTTTGAATTCAAAGAGATAGTCCGTTTTTACGGTTTCGGATTTGCTGATGCAGCAAGTTCAGAGAATGATCTAAGATTCGTTCTTTTCTTGCTTGCAGCATCATGTTAAAGTCGATCATAGAATCTCATCACTTCTTCTTTCGATCCTCAAATATTTTTCTCTCAGATACCAGGCTTGTTCAGAACTGATCTCGCCGTTGACTTCGGCACTATTGATATTGCTTTGCAAGTTGCACCAGTCCCAATCCCAGTCCATGTATTTTTCTCCGGCATCTAATCTTGCCCATGTCTTTTGCATCTGGTCAATGGCTTCCTGCACATATGGCGGCAAATCACATTCCAGATAACCTTTATCGAGGGGCAAACCAGTTTCCGGGTCATATTCTTCTGGGGATAATTCCATTGCGTTCACCTGACTTTCTTTGCAGCGTATTTGTAATCATTATATCAGTACACTGCTTCTTTGTCAATGCGTTTTGATGATTCTTCCTCACAAATACGGCATCGGATCGACCTGAACACCATCCTGCTTGATCTCAAAATGCAAATGTGTGCCAGTAGAATATCCGGTGCAGCCCACATAACCGATAATGTCACCTTGATTGACGGTTTGTCCGACAGACACTGTAATACTCAGCATATGCCCGTATAGGGTAGATGTACCATCTCCATGAGAGATCTCCACTCGGTTACCGTATCCACCGCCGCATCCGCAGCTGGAATTCTTGGGGTAATTGTGGGGACAAGCGTTGTCTGCTCTGGTTACAGTACCGGAACGGGAAGCAACGACTGGCTGTCCCTCGATACCGCCGTCGGAAATATCAATGCCCTTGTGCAGCGTCCCCCAGCGGTAGCCATAAGTGCTTGTGATGTTCGTATGTCCCGGAACGGGCCATGCGAACGTCGCTCCGTCTGTGATGAACTGTATATCGCCGCTGCTGACACTGTAATATCGCAGCACGTGCGGCACATACTGTGGATCACCATAGATGTTCCATCCCAGACTGGCTTTCTGTATATTGGAATATTCCTGAGCATTTTCCTCGGAATATACGCCGTCATAATTGTTCCATACCCAGCTGATATATCCCGTTCCGTAATTGTACCCTTGTAAGGCTACTTTGATGTGATCCATGTCATTGGGATCTGTCACTCGTGCCATTTCCAGACAAGTTCTCACATATCCCACGCCCATACGGATGGAATCCTCTGCCGTTGTCACCGTACCAAAGTTGACTTGCATCACATTTGTGCCAACACCGCCGGATTCCTGCATCATGATGGCTTCGATCAACGCAACATATCTGCCAATGCCATTCTCATTGGCGTACTGGGAGATCAAATCACTGTATTGCAGCACATTTTCACTAACAGCAGCAGTGCCATTGCTGGCATTTTGCCGATTTTGTTCTTCGTTGGCATTGCTGCTGCCAATCACACAAATAAACACAGCCAAAGCACAGAAGATAATGAAAAGGATCATACCAACAATGAAAACCAAACCGCCGCCGCTTGCAGAAGCAGTTGCTTTCACGGTTTCCTTCGCAGAGGAAGCAGCTGCTTTTTTTGCTGTTTTTTGTGCAGTTTCCTTTACCGCATTTTTCTTGGCTTCCGCAGTGACTGCTTTTGCCGTTTCCGCAGCTGCATGACTTTTCGCTTGCATCGCTGCGGCACTTTCTTCTTTTTCTGCTTTGCGGATCGCTGCATATTCTTTTGCAACGACATTTTTCTTTGCTTCTTCTGTAGAAGTACGGATACCGATCGTATTTTCTCTGGTCTTGATCGGCTGCTCCATGCTGCTTTTCACAACAGCTTCTTCTTTTTCTGTTGACTGCTGAAAAGAATAGGATTGTTCTGGCTTTTCTGTTTCTGCCTTTTTTTCTTTGATTCGTCTGCTGCTTCTCTGTGCCGCTTTTTTGAGTGTACGGCTGGCTTGTTTTACGGAATGATCGATTTTTGCATCTGTTTCCCGGATCTCCTGTGATTCGTTTGCCTGATCTCTTTTTTGTGGTTTTAAGCACATCTGCCGGATCTTTTGCTGTACAAATGTATCAGGAGTTCCTCTTTGCGTAATCGTTTCTTTTTTCTTTAGAATGTACGTCTTTTTCTGAGTGGGAACAGAATCCTGATGTTGATGTATTTCATGGTTTTCTGTGTTTCTTCTCCGAATATCAGACAATTTTCCTCACCTCATTGATACACCTTCAGGCATTTGATGCCCTGGAACACCATATCGAAATTCTGGTCGATCCAGGAACCTTCCTTTACAAAAACCTGGATCGTTTGCTGTTGTTCCACAGGTACATCTGCTGAACCGCTTGCCGGATACAGTCCGCATTTGACAACAGATTCCGGAATAGTGATATTCAGCAAGCTTTTGCAATTTCCAAAAGCATAATCTCCGATCTCTGTCACACCGTCTGGAATAACTACATTGATCAGACTGCTGCAACCGTAAAAAGCAGTATCGCCAATGGATTTCAACCCCTCATGCAGTGTCAGCTTGTACATTCCCGTGCAGCCATAAAAGGCAGTGTTTCCGATGCTTTCTACACTTTCCGGGATCTCCAGTTCTTTGATTCCGGTACAGTCCTGAAACGCACTGTCTGAAATAGTCTGTAGTTTTTCTGGGAATGTTACATCTCTCAGACTGCTACAGTTGCTGAAAGCATAGCTTCCGATCTCTGTATAGGGATTCTGAAAAGAAAGTGTCTGCACGGTTGGGTTGTTTTCAAATGCATTGTCATTGATCTTGGTGCAGTCCACCGGGATTTCCACCACCGGAGCATAATATCCAGCGATCCCGTCAATCGTCGTCGGCTGCAAGGCGTTTCTGCTGTATTCCACACGAACAGAGGATTCATCTGATTTTGATTTTGTGGTGTACGATGGTGTTGTATCTCCGTCCTGGGGATAGAGTGGGGCATATGTAGAAATCGATGTTGTTTCAGTCGGTTCTGCCGCAGTGCCAGAAACCGTACTGCTTACCACAGTGGTTTGTGTGGTTTCTTTCGTTTCTTTGCTGTCCTCTTTGTCTTTTTTGCAGCCGGTAAAGCAGCCACAGAGCAACGAGAGTGCCAGCAAAACGAGAATTCCTTTTTTGTTTCGCATTGTAATTCCTCCTGTTACAATAAATATAGTCGTTAAAACCATAACAAACCAGCTATGGTTTACACGCACTCATTTCTGAGCTACAATGGAAGCAGTGATTGGAATGACGGATTCCTCCTTGGGACAAAGCGCCCGTAATTTAGACTGTCATCCATGCTTTCATTGCAGTGTTCGTTTTTGCAGGTTGAGCCGCCGCATCGGTGTGTTCGTGTCACTCAACAGATTGAATAAGTAATGAGAAAAAGCGTGGTATCCGATTACAAATTCAAACAGGAGTGATGAACATGAACGCAGTAGGTATCGATGTTTCCAAAGGCAAAAGCACAGTTACAGTGCTAAGACCATTCGGAGAAGTGGTGGCTTCACCTTTTGATGTTATTCATAACGACAGTGACCTTAGCTAGCTTGTAGAGTTCATAAAAGCACTGCCGGGTGAATCAAAGGTTGTTATGGAGTACACCGGTACATATTTTGAACCCATAGCACAGTTTCTCCATAACAACGGTATATTTGTTTCCGTAGTCAATGCTCTTTTAGTTCATGACTATGGCGGAAACTCTTTGAGAAAGGTCAAGACCG
>OGPL01000903.1_pt1 | contig 29825 bp, 23 predicted proteins | sample 1552901 | NCBI WGS metagenome assembly OGPL01 (sample SAMEA2580244, study PRJEB22360) | human gut metagenome | biome: human gut; feature: human-associated habitat; material: faeces | place: Denmark | collected 2008/2010 | reverse complement strand
GGCTGCGCCGTACCGGACTTTTATACATATTACAATTTACTCGGCCTCGGCCAGAGCCTTGGCAGCGGCGATGGCCTTCTCCTGTGCCGCCGCGGGGCAATCCTCGTAGCGGACGAAGGTGAAGGTGAAGGTGCCGCGGGACTGGGTCATGGAGCGCAGGTCGATGGCGTAGCTCATCATCTCGGCCATGGGGACCTCAGCCTCCAGTACCTGCTCGCCGTCACCGGTGGGGTTCATGCCCATCACGCGGCCGCGGCGCTTATTCAGATCGCCCATCACATCACCCAGATAGCTGTCGGGGATGGTGACCTTCAGCTCACCAATGGGCTCCATCAGCACGGGCTTGGCCTCGGGCAGCGCGGCCTTGAAGGCCAGGTTGGCAGCCAGCTTGAACGCGATTTCGGAGGAGTCAACGGGGTGGTAGGAACCATCCACCAGGGTGGCCTTCAGGAACACCACGGGATAGCCGGCCAGCACGCCGTGCAGGCAGCTCTCGCGCAGGCCCTTTTCCACGGCGGGGAAGTAGTTCTTGGGCACGGAGCCGCCGAACACGTTCTCCTCGAAGATCATATCCTCCTGCTCAGTCTGGGGCTCGAAGATGATATGGACATCGCCGAACTGACCGCTGCCGCCGGTCTGCTTCTTATAGCGGCCCTGCTTGCGGACGGTGCTGCGGATCTTCTCACGATAGGCAACGCGGGGGGTATCCAGCTCCGCGTCCACGCCGAAGCGGCTCTTCAGCTTGCTGCACAGCACGTCGATCTGGATGTCGCCGGCGCCGGAGATCACGGTCTGGTGGGTCTCGGCGTTGTTGGTGACGGAGAAGGTGGGGTCCTCCTCGTTCAGCTTGTTCAGGCCGGTGCCCAGCTTCTCGATCTCCTGCTTGGTCTTGGGGGAGATGGCGCGCTCGTAGCAGGCGGGGGCAAAGGCCAGCGGCGCGAACTTCACATAGGTCTTGGGCTCGCACAGGGTGTCGCCGGTCTTGACCTTGTCCATCTTGCCGATGGCGCCGATGTCGCCGCAGCAGATCTCCTTGGTCTCCTCGGCCTTCTTGCCCTTCATGGTGTACAGGCGGCCCAGCTTCTCGGTGTTGCCGGTGGTCATGTTGTACAGGGACATGTCGCCGGTGACCTTGCCGCGGATGACCTTGATCATGGAGAACTTGCCGTACTGGTCAGAGATGGTCTTGAACACGAAGGCAGCGGTGGGGCCGTTGGGGTCATAGGCGACCTCGATGGCGTTGCCGTCATCGTCCTCGGCAGCCTCGGCGGGCATATCGGTGGCCACGGGCACCAGATCCACGATGGTCTGCATCAGCATATCCACGCCCATGCCGGTGACGGCGGAGCCGCACAGCACGGGGCACACGCTGCCGTCGCGCACGCCGATCTTCAGGCCCTTGGCCATATCCTCGGCGGACAGCTCCATGGTCTCGAAGAACTTCTCCATCAGCTCCTCGTCGGCGCCGGCGGCAGCCTCCATCAACTCAGCGCGCAGGGCCTCCACCTCGTCGGCCATGTCGCCGGGGATGGCGCACTCACCCTTGGCGTCGTAGGCCTTGTTGTGCAGCAGGTCCACAATGACGGTGACGGCCTTGTTGGCGTCGGCCTTGGTGGCCACGATGGGGGCGATGGCGGTGCCGTACTTGGCCTTGATGGCCTCAATGCAGGACGCGTAGTCGGAGTTGGCCTCCTCCACGCGGTTGATGAACATCATCCGGGGCTTCTTACCCAGCATCTTCCAGGTACGCTCCATACCCACGGACAGGCCGTCCTTGGCGTTGCCCACGATGACGGCGCACTCGGCGGCGCGGATAGCGCACACGGCCTCGCCGGAGAAATCGAAGTTGCCGGGGGCGTCCATGACGTTGATCTTCTTGCCCTTATACTGCACGGGGGCAAAGGCCAGGGAGATGGATATCTGGCGCTTGATCTCCTCGGCATCATAGTCGCAGGTGGTGTTGCCGTCGGCGGTCTTGCCCAGACGGTCAGTACCCTTGGTCATAAAGAGCATCTGCTCAGCCAGAGAGGTCTTGCCGGAGCCTCCGTGACCCAGCAGGGCGATATTGCGAATGTCGTTAGCAGTCATAGTGATGATGTTCTCCCTTCATTTTCTTGAAGTCCGCCGCCCACAGCCGCGGACAGTAGCTCAACGTACCGATTATATAGTATTTCTTCAAGCCTGACAACCTCTAATTTAGATATTTGTGGGAAAAGTGCGGGAGTATCCCGCACTTTTCGTCAGGTTGTACAATGGCAGGCTTTGTTCTATGGGCAAAGCGACGGAGTCTCCGTCAGTAGTGCTTCACCAGCCCCGCCAGCAATAGCGTCGGCAGCAGCCACAGCACCTGATACAGCACCATGGCAATGGGCGTCAGCAGGGCAAAATTGCCCACAGAGGTGAGATAGTAGGCCAGCGCCACGCCTGCCGCCGCGCCGATGTAGCTAAGGATGGTGGCGGTCCGTACAGCCTTCACCGCCCGGCGGCTCCCGGCCACAGACTCCACCAGCGGCATGAGTCCCTCCCGGCAGATGGCCACGCAGGGCTGCTCGCCCTGCTGCTCCGCCAGCTGGGCCAGCGCCAGCCGCGTGGACACGTCCGGATACACCGGCTTGGCGTCCACGCCGAATTTCCGCTTGATCAGCCCCGGTGTCACGTTGCCGCTTCGCACGGCCAGCACCGGCACGATGTGAAACCGCTTCAGCGTCCGCAGGGCCCATTCCGCGTTGCGGGAGGGCTGATATTTCACGGCAAACACCGCTGTCAGCGCCCCGTCTACCGCCAGAAACACACCGGTAGACAGCTTCATATCCCGGGGCAGGGCCACCTTGCGCTTTTTCATAAAGTACGCGCTGCCCATGAGCACCGTTTCGCCCCGGATATTGGCCTCCACGCCGCCCTCCTCGCAGTAGTTCACCCACTCCACCGACAGGTGAAAACCTCCCTCGGCGGTGAGCTGGCGCTCCAGCAGCGGCGTCAGGCTGCTGCCAGCCGCCCTGGCTACCGACGCGGCGTAGGACACCGCGCGGCTGCGCTCCTCGCCGAAGACCTTATAGCCGTTCAGTGTCACCGTTCCCGCCGGGAACAGATCGTCGTCCGTCAGCACCAGCCGCCGCGGCCGGCTGACCGCCTTCGCCCCGGCAGGGCCGGCGGCGGCGCAGCCGCTGCGGCTCAGCCGCCGGGACAGATAGTACATGGGCAGAGCCCCGCTGAGGGGAATCCCCAGCCCCGCGCCGGCGGTGGTCAGCGCCGTCAGCACCCAGGGGAAATCGCTCATATTCCCACCGGAAAAGCACACCACGCCGGACAGCACCGCCGCCGTGGCCAGCACCAGCGGCAGGGCGTAATTCTGCCATCTCCGCGCCGGATCGGGCTTGCTGCACAGACGGTAAAAGCCCTCTGCCGTCCCCTGCTGCCTGCATACGCCCGCCGCCGTCACCGACGCCACATAGGGCACGGTGCCGTTGAGCACCAGCAGGTGATAGGCGTTCCGCAGCGCCGACGCCTCCAGGTACAAACCCCACTGGCAGGCCAGGATCAGCAGCGCGCCGGCGGCGGCATAGGGTGTGGCCCGGGTACTGCCCGTGACCATGCCGCACACACAGCAGATCAGCTGCGTCAGCACGGCGACAGCGGCGCACAGCTCACAGCCCGCCTTTCCCTCACGCAGCAGCGACGCAGCCTGCTTCCACACCGGCATACAGGCCAGCGCCGTCAGCAGCAGACCGCCGCCCAGGGCGGCGCACCGCAGCAGCGACTCGTCCAGCCACGCCGACGGCAGCTTTTCCAGCTCCTGCAGCACCGCCGCGGCCACCAGTGCCAGCGCCGGGAGCATCCCCCATATCAGTCCGCCGCGCAGTCGGCTGCACCGGCGCTTGGCATCCCGCAGCACATCCTCCGGCAGGGGCTCCGGCTCCGGCGGTTCCTCCGGCTCCGGTTCCTCCTCCGGCTCGTCGAACAGCTGCTCGGTGTCCTGAAAAGCCGGACGGCGCTTCTGCTCCGCTGCCGGACGGTGGAACCTCTCCAGCACCGCCGCAAGACGCTCCCGCAGGGGCACCGGCTGGGCGATGACGCCGTCATCCTCGTCCTCCAGCACCGCGTCCACCGTCTGGGACATGATATCCTTCAACGCCACCCGATCCGGCGCGGGGGATTCATATTCCGGTCCCGGGACCCGCTCCTCTTTCTGGACCGGTTCCGGCTCCGGAATAGACTCCGGTTCAGGAACGGGCTCCGGCTGGGACGGAGGCCCCTCCGACGGCTCCTCCAGGACAGGCTGACGCCCACCCTTGCCGTACTCGGCAAGAATGGCCTCCAGTGAAAGCTCGTCCTCCTGCTCGTCGAACGCGCCATATAGTTCCTCGTCCCGTCGCCTTCTCATGCTGTTCTTTCCTGTTTTCTTCCTGTTCCGCGTCGCTTTCCGTTATCCGCGCTGCCGCACAGCCTCGTACAGCAGTATGGCCGCCGCCGCGCTGGCATTCAATGAGGATATCTTTCCTTTCATGGGGATGCTCACCAGAAAATCGCAATTCTCCGCCGCCAGGCGGGTCATGCCCGTCCCCTCGGAGCCGATGATAATGGCCGCCGGCCCCTTCAGATCGGCATTGTACAGCGTGGTATTCCCGTCCGCCGCCGTACCGAACACCCACACGCCCTGCTTTTTCAGGTCCTTCAGCAGCGCCGGAATGTTGGGCACCCGCGCCACCGGGATATAGCTCACCGCGCCGGCGGAGGTCTTTGCCACGATGGCCGTCAGTCCCGCGCTGCGCCGCTTGGGAATGATGACCCCATGGGCCCCGGCACACTCGGCGGTACGCAGGATCGCACCCAGGTTGTGGGGGTCGGATATCTCGTCGCACACCACCAGCAGCGGCGCCTCGCCCTTGGCGGCGGCGGACTGCAGGATCTGCTCCACCGTGGCGTATTCCCGCACGGCCGCCAGAGCGATGACCCCCTGGTGGGCATGGGTGCGGCTCATGGCGTCCAGCTTCCGCCGGTCGGCATCCACCACCACGATGCCCGCGGCGCGGGCCTTGGAGGCGATGTGTCCCAGCGTCTTGTCCGTCTCGCCCTTGGCGATGTAGATCTTGTCGATGGCCGTCTCCGTCCGCAGGGCCTCGATGACCGCGTTGCGGCCCTCGATGATGCCGTCCGCCTCGGCGTCGGGCAGCGGCCGTCTGTTCTCGGTGTCCTTTATCTCTCTCATGGGGCATACCTCGCGATCCATATAATTGTCATCAGTATACCACATCCTTTCGTCAATATAAAGGCACATTCATAGAAATTTTACAGGAAAACCCTCTGCCTTTGCCTTGAGACTTTCGGGCAGGTGTGGTATACTGATTAGAAATCATATTCCCCTCACAAGTCAAACGGAGGATAAATATATGTCCAATAACAACAGCAGCAACAATAGCAACCGCGGCGGCAAGAACGGCAAAAACGGCGGTTTCCGCGGCGTTCTCACGCTGATCGTGTGGGCACTGGTGCTGACGGTGGCGTTCCAGTATTTCAACGCCTACAACAACAACGCCGCCAATAAGAGCACCAGTCACGAGATCAAATACAGCGACATGATCTCCATGATCGAAAAGGATCAGGTGAAGGAGGTCCTGTTCAAGGACAGCACCATCTATGTCACCCCCGTGGACGGCTACGTCTTCACCGAGGAGGTCACCTCCGGCAGCAAGACGGAGACAAAAACCTACACCCAGTCCAAGGACTCCGGCCTGACGCTGTACACCGTGTACCTCTCCAACGCCGATCTGCTCCCCCTGCTGGAGGAGCACAATGTGGCCTATACCGGCTTCTACAAGGCCGAGATGAGCCCCTTCCTGATGATCATGATCCAGTATATTCTGCCCACCATCTTCATCGTGGGCGCGTTCATGCTGGTCATGCGTCTGATGAGCAAATCCGGAGGCGGCGGCTTCGGCGGCATCGGCAGTGTGGGCAAGGCCAACGCCAAGGTCTACATGGAGAAGTCCACCGGCGTCACCTTCAAGGATGTGGCCGGACAGGACGAGGCCAAGGAGTCGCTGGAGGAGATCATCGACTTCCTGCACAATCCCGGCAAATACACCGCCATCGGCGCCAAGCTGCCTAAGGGCGCGCTGCTGGTGGGCTCCCCCGGTACCGGCAAGACCCTGCTGGCCAAGGCCGTGGCCGGCGAGGCCGGCGTCCCCTTCTTCTCCATCTCCGGTTCCGACTTTGTGGAGATGTTCGTGGGCGTGGGCGCCAGCCGCGTCCGCGACCTGTTCAAGGAGGCCGCCAAGGTCGCTCCCTGCATTATCTTCATCGATGAGATCGACACCATCGGTAAATCCCGGGACGGCAACCGCTTCGGCGGCAATGACGAGCGCGAGCAAACGCTGAACCAGCTGCTGGCCGAGCTGGACGGCTTTGACCCCAGCAAGGGCGTCATCGTGCTGGGCGCCACCAACCGCCCCGAGGTACTGGACAAGGCGCTGCTGCGCCCCGGCCGCTTCGACCGGCGCATCACCGTGGACCGGCCCAACCTGGCTGGCCGTCTGGCCACCTTGCAGGTCCACACCCGCAATATCCGCCTGGCCGAGGACGTAAATCTGGAAAAGATCGCCCAGGCCACCGCCGGCTGCGTGGGCGCCGACCTGGCCAATCTGGTAAACGAGGCCGCCCTGCGCGCCGTGCGTAAGGGCCGCCGGGCCGTAAATCAGGACGATCTGCTGGTGTCCTTTGAGCTGGTCATCGCCGGCAGCGAGAAGAAGGGCACCGTCATCACCGAGGCGGAAAAGCGCATTATCGCTTACCACGAGGTGGGTCACGCGCTGGTGGCGGCCAAGCAGAAGAATGCCCAGCCCGTCAGCAAGATCACCATCGTACCCCATACCCAGGGTGCGCTGGGCTACACCTTGCACCTGCCGGAGGAGGAAAAGTTCCTCATGTCCCGCGAGGACATTCTGACCGAGATCCGTACCCTGCTGGCCGGACGCTCCAGTGAGGAGGTGGTGTGCAACACCATGACCTCCGGCGCCGCCAACGACATCGAGCGCGCCACGGAGATGGCCCGGAACCTGGTGGCCCGCTTCGGCATGTGCGACGAGTTCGACATGATGGCCCTGGGCAGCGTTCAGAGCCAGTATCTGGACGGCGGCTACTCCATGACCTGCGCCCAGGAGACCTACGCTGCAGCCGACCGCGAGACCATCAAGATCCTGCGCCAGTGCCACGAGGAGGCCAAGCAGATCCTGCGGGAGAACCGGGAACTGCTGGACAAGATCGCCGCGTACCTGCTGAAGAAGGAGACGATCACCGGCCAGGAGATGATGGCCATCATCGAGGGCCGTGACCCGGAGACTGTGGACAACTACGGCGCCAGCAAGAGCAGCCAGCCCGCCTTCCGGCCCAGCGTGCCGGAGACCATCGAGGCCCCCGCCAGGCACATCAACATCGTGTCCGAGCCCATCCCCATGCCGGACTACGATGAGAAGCCGGAGGATAAGGACCCGGAAAGCACCCCCGCCGAAGGCAAACCGGCGGAGCACGCGGACGGCGACCCCGAATAAATGCACAGCAGCCCTGCGGCAGCGCCGCAGGGCTGTTTTCTTTTTCAGTTTTCCGGCAGGTCCCGCACCCGTTCGCACAGCAGCGGCAGCGCCTTTTCAAACTCCACGCCGTACCACCCGGCCTGCGGGTCCCGCGCCGTGGCGTCGATACAGGCAAGTACAAATTCCACCGCCAGCGAAGCCGCCTGCTCCAGCGTCATGCCCCGCATGAGCCCGCCGGTGACAACGGCGGCGAAAATATCCCCCGTGCCGTGGAAGGATGCCGGGTTCCGCGGGCCGAGACAGGTAAAATATGTCTCCGCGCCGCTGTCATAGCCCATAGCGCCCAGCTTATCCGGCGCAAAGGACACCCCGGTGAGGATCACCTTCTTCGCCCCCAGCGCAGCCACCCCCCGCAGCAGCTCACGGGCAAAGCCCTCGTCCACCTCCTCCCGGTACGGCGTACCGGTCAGCAGACAGGCCTCCGTGATATTGGGCAGCGCCACGTCCGCCCGAGCCGTCAGGCGGGCCATCGCCGCCGGGAAAGCGCCGTCAAACCCGCTGTACAGCTTCCCGTGGTCCGCCATGGCCGGGTCCACGATCAGCAGCGTATCCGGGCTCTTCACCGCGTCGAAAAAGTCCATCACCTGCTGCACCTGGGGCGCGGAGGCGATGTAACCGGTATAGAGCGCGTCAAAATGCACCTGCTGGGACCGCCAGTGATCGGCGATGGCCGGCAGCTGGTCGCTGAGATCCCGGCTGACAAAGCCCGGAAACGCCGTGTGCGCACTGAGCACCGCCGTGGGCACAATGGCGCACTCCACCCCCATGGCGGAGATCACCGGCAGCGCCACCGTCAGCGAGCACCGCCCCAGACAGGAAATGTCCTGTATGGACGCTATTCGTTTCATAGAGCCGCCTCCTGTTCATCATACCAAAAAGGGAGAGGCACATGAATATGTGTCTTTCCCTTTTTGGTGCGGGCGGCGGGACTCGAACCCGCACGCCTGTTGGCAATGGAACCTAAAGGTGATGTCACCTTAGTGAAAGATTTTCAGAGCCCTCCATATCATAAGGGAAGGGCATCTTTCCAACGCTTCAAAAGATGTTCGGTCGTGGCTGGCCGAACACCTGCTAAATCATAGCACACTCTGCCGGAAAAGTATAGCATGATTATAGCTTTGCGGGAGGAAATTTCTGCTGCCCCGGCATAAAGCAGAGGGGACAGGGACATTCACTTAGGGATCATTGAAGACAATGATAATTTGTCCTCAAGCGGTGTTAACCAGAAAGGCCACGCAACAAGCTACATAGTCTGCTGTAGGGGCTTTTCACTTTAGGTATCATCCTCACCGCTGTCCATCGGCGTGGCAAGCATAAGCCTACCTCCAAGCCGGAAGGTGCAGGAAAAAATCTCCAGCTCAATCAAGCCGTAATCAAATCTGAAATATTTTCATGCCACGCTTGCTTAAAATCCTGCAGTCATCTTCTTTGCATGTTATCAAAACGGAAGAGAATCATAGCCCTCCTCATCTTGATCGGGAAAACCGAGCAACTGCTTCGCTCTCAGCAACAACTGATCGTATGTAACGATATGAAGTTGGTGGTATGCGGCATTCAAAATGCGAAGGGCACGCATCTTATCTTCTCCCCAATCGTCAGAGCGTCCATAAACCAACATACATTGTGGTTTTACAGTCTTCGTTCCATCCACACGTTCCATAAATTCTACAGAATTGGATTGAAGTTCAATTCTGTAAAGATAATTTAAGCATTGGGAAATTGCTGCAGTCAACTGGGCAGTGGGATAATAATTCCCATGTGAATCCGGGCCCGCCCAAAATTGCAAATCTGGTCGTTTAATTTCTACAACATCCAGAAATCCGTCTATTGAACGCATTAGGTAGTCGGCAATGTCGTTGGTATCAATATCTCTCTCCGGCAAAATATTGAGGTATTCTGAGCCAAGCACCCATTTATTTTGAGAGAACCAATTCTGCCAAAACGATTCCGTTCTCTCTACATCAATCGCTTGTTCAAATTCTTGGACTGCATTATTCCGCTCTGCAGCGGTGATTGCCACGGTAAGGTTTTGCGTCAAAATACCAGATTCAATCAGCTTTGATACAACCTCATCATCCGAGATACCTAAATCACGCACTTTAGCAAATAGCTTGGCTGCATCCTTATCTGCCTCTATAAACTCAGTCAAACCGATATTCAGCGGGGTATAGTACTCTTGAATATATTCAATTAACATATCGATTTCTTCGGGCTTAAGAGTAACTGCTTTGTCTTCTTTAGTAATCCATTGATTTCCTGCTTTCTTCTGCCGAGCGATTTTAAGGGATACAATTTGTTTACCACTGGATTTGTGGTAGTTCCTAAAAAATATCGCTTTGCAAGTACTCCTGGGACCAGAGCTTAAAACACAGGGGCCAACATACTCCTGTCCATCTGTAGTTTTAATTACGTTTTTCCACTCTTTTGCCATAAAAACCTCTCGATAAGAAGTTAGAAATTGATCTCTATTCCAGTCAGCACAGCACCGAAATCGTATTGTGGTAACGCTCCGAAATAGTCTGTTTCCAAACCGACATCCAAAACATACATAAAATCCGCAAAATCATAAATCACAGGCTCGCCGTGATTATCCATGAGATTCTTCCGTATACTATCGGTTTTAGCGATGAGACAAGTGTATTGGTAGTCCTTGTCGATTGCGGAAGTATTTCCGTTAGGGTGTGCCTTTTGCAGATGCTGACCACTCGTCAATGCGATCAAATTCTCCAGATACTCTGCAATCTCCTGATAGCGGTATTTGGGGAAAATATGATGCATATGCGTAGCCTTTTCTCCAACAGAGAACCGATCCAGAATTTCGGATTTTCCATCATTGTATTTGTCATTGAATTGGCGCAAATACTTTATCGCTCTGGACACACGGTACTGATATTCATCATCGGTCTGGGCCACTGGAATAAAATCTCCTCGCGCGACATTTTTATCCTTGCCTGCTGCATCGTCACGCCAATTGGTCTGATTATAAATGATTTTGTCATATGTAATCATGGATGGAGATATTTTCCCTTTGGCTGTACCTTTTTTGTGATACTTACAAGCCAGAGGATTGAGTACCTTGGTAAAAATCCTGCTTGCCTCCACAGCGGTATTGATAGGGGTATACTTAATGCAGAAAGCGGCAAAGGTGTCCTTGAGGTTCTGAAAAGCATCATTTGTCTGCTCATCGAAGAATGTCTCAAAACTGTCCCACAACCCACTATCCTTCAGAGTTTTCTCAATGTAGAGACATAAAAAGTCAAACGCATTTCTCTCCCGAAGTGCGATATACTGCAGAATATCCATGTTGGCAACGCTAAACTGGATAGTATTTCGAACAACACCATCCTCGCACAGTACGCCTGCAGCAGCCAGCATTTTCATTGGTTGCCGGAAGAACTTGTTATACTCGTCCAGAGTAGTTCGGCGCAGAGGGTCTGGCTTGCAGAAAATATTTTGAACATTCGTAATAGCATATTCAGATTTCCAAATATCTGGGGACTGGAACGGTTGGCTGCCGCCATTCTGAATATAGTCCATAATGCAGTCAGCAACAAAACACACGGCATCAAAAGCACATTTCTGGTCAATCCAACGGCCATTACCGGAAACACGAACATCATAATTATGTTCGTCTAAAAACCTCGATACAAGATTATTATTCATCTCTTAACACCCCGTAATAAAACACGCTATTATTATCGACATTAATCGACTGAGTTGATAGATTTCGCGCAATTCCATAAAACCGTCTGTACTCCTCAGAAGAAAAGAAAGCCTTTTGCTTCGCTGTCAATCGAAAATCTTCCTTTGGAATAAGTACTGCCACAGAGCCATCGGGAATCGCATTTGCCAAATTGTCAATGACCCGCGGATTATAGGTCATGTTCGGAGTCAGATATACCCGCTCATTGTTTACAAACTGAGATGCCGACACAGTTTCAGCTATCTGCATCGGAAGGTATACATCGTAATCCGGTATATGTGTTATACCCAATCCATCGTCATCAATATTTCTGGCTTTTATGACCCACAGACAATTACCGTTCGATTTTGCAACGGTGTTTGCTTTGGTAATCTGTCTATCCCGAAACACAGTAAATACATCAAAGCGGAGTTTTTTTGCAACCTCATCAAATTGTTCATCGCGATAAATCACGAAGGAAGGGTACGCTGGATCAGTAAGATACTCCTGACTACGGGTATGCTGTACATTGTACTTCATACTATAAACAGTCGTGTCCTTTGGCTTTTGCCGAGGATAGATTATCATGCACATGGTTTCAATGGATACACCAGTGAAGCCATAACGTCCAAAATCAATAATGCTGTCAATCTTTACTGTCCGCAAATAATCTCGTGTTTGGGCGTATTCTTCGGACGCAAGGATATTCTTATTCAAAACTAAAGAAACACAGTCGCTACAACGAATACACTTTTCCAAAAATATCGCTGCTAAGTTATTCGTTTTTTGATTGGCATTTGCTTTAAGCGCTTCTGCAATGACAGAGGATTTCTTCTTCAGTTTGGAAAAAGGCGGGTTTCCAACAGCCAAGTCGTATCTGCACTCTGGCTGCCAGGTGACAAAGTCATGGCAAATCTGATTGATAGTGAAATTGGAAGGTGCTCCAATCCGATTCAGCAGGAGAGAAAATGCCTCCAGACTTGCTGGGTCAATATCGACCACATCAAGGATAACATGAGGGACATTTTCATATTGTTTGAATAGAAAGGGGATAAAACTTCCTGCTCCTACAGATGGTTCCAAGATACGAATCTCGTCCTTGTTGAACACGGGGAGTCGCCCCATGATTTCATTTACGATAAACTTATTCGTATAAAATGCGGCGTTTTTTTCCCTTTGTGCATTGCAGAGTTCCGTAACTCTCATCAAAGAAGCAATATCCAAATTGAGTGGATTATCTCGCAAAAAAACAATCAGATTGTTTCTTCTTGCAAGGTCATGGTCTGCAATGATGCGGTTAATTTCAGATGCATCGCTCCGCTTCGGCTGCATTGATACTTTAATACTGGCGGCAATCTGGCGCATAATTTCTGTTGGTACAGCCTCGCCTAAACACTGGCGAATATTCACTTCATGCGCTTTATATATGCTTCTCTTCTCAGCGTCGTTCATTGCATTGAGTTCATCAAGCGAATAGTCTACCCACCTAAAAGAGCGTGGTATGGTCATCATATCCATAAGCTCCCTAATGCTGAACACACGATCTTGCTCGGGATGGATGGTATTTTGGGCCGCAAGCTGATCGTTACGAGTGTGGACACATTGAACGAATCTGTCCCAAGGCTGACGGGTATATTTGTCTCTATTCTTACGAGTGTTTTCGACCCGTTTACCATCAATAATACGATGTGGCCGTTTAGAAGGGTCAACATTATCAAACGCAGATTCACCCTCTTTCAAATCATGAATCCACGGGCGCATAGCAGGAGTGTATGTTCTGAAAGCGTGATAAAAGTCACTTTGACTGATTTCGCCCCACTCCAGTCTGGGGTAGTCGTAAATAACCTCCCTCAATGTTTTTTCAGGTCTATAGCAGGGGTATAAGTCGAACGGCGTGATGTTGTTTCTATACTTTTTGCTGACACCAATCATTAGAGTTCTTGTTCTGGAAGAATTAGAACCATAGTTCATAAAATTAAGAATTCTTCCAGAAATGATGTATTCGGAACCCAGTGCGCTTCTGATGTACTCTCCGATAGGCATGACTTGCTCATCCGGTGTGATACATAATGTCTTTTGAAACGCCATCACATTCTCAAAAATAAAGAAGCGAGGCTTTATCCGGTCAATAATCTCTACAGATTCAACTACCAAGCTATTTCGGTTAATTTCCTGATCATTTTTTTTGTGATTGATGACACTAATGCCTTGGCACGGAGGGGTAGCAATAATTACATCGATGCCATCGTTACCAAGTTTTTCCCATTTGCTGATTTCATCATATATCTTCTGCTTAATTGTTGGCTGCGTAATATCGCCTGGGATGTAGCCTGAGTCCAGCTTGCATTTTTTATTTACACGCTGCACATCCATGCGTCTCGGCAAAAGTTCGTTGGTTGCAACACATTCAAACCCTTCCATGTGGAATCCGTAGCAACCCACTCCTGCCGAACTGAATAAGGAAATGTATGTCATGGTTTTATCCTTTAACAATGTGTTACACCTCCCCCTTATCATCGTTCATGCACTTATGTTCCATGATATCTCCAAAGTCACAGTGAAGGACATCGCATATCCTGCCAAGAATCGCTAAATTTACTGCCTCATCTCGACGCATCTTAGTCATGGTATTGGGCGCGATTCCGGCTTCTTTCCGTAATTCTGATTGGCTCATTTTTTTGTCAATCAGAAGTTTCCATAGACGATTATATGAAATGGACATACTGTGCCTCCTGTAAAAGTCATATGTTAGTATTATAGCGCCAGACAGTTAATATTTCAAGATAAAATCGCAAAAATGTGCGATTGTAAAACAGATTTCATGCATCACTTGCCTCTGTGTCAGTAACGACACAGGGACTTTTTGTTTTGCTATGTCAAAATACCATCTGTCGTGGCAAAGAAGTAAAATATATTTTTCAGAAGTGTTCGGTCAATGCCTTCATTCCTGTCCAGATGGGTCTGTGAAAAGGGAATTTCAAAAAACATGATGTTTGCGATTCCAACGGTGCAACTGAATAGTGCAGGGGGCTCCCGTGCGAAAAATTTCGGAATTGTCTGCAAATTTTTAATAGGGGGTACATCGAAGTGGTCGCACATACAAGTATCTCCTCTCATAGTATAGCATCGGTTTCGATGCTTGCATAGATGCTACCATAAGAGGGTGTACAAAAGTCTGTATTGCTGTTCTGACTATACAGAGATGTTATTTATACCTGAGGCGGCTTCGCTCAGCACGCCATAGACCTCTGCCAAAGCACGGACATACTGCAGAAAATTGCGCCGCAGCTCACTGTCCTCCTCCGACGGCAGGACCGGCCTCCGCATCATACGATGAACAGCCCTCCATACCTGAAGCCTGCTGCCGGGATAGGCTTCTCTCAGTTTCTCGACCACGCGGCTCTTCGCCTTCTCCACGGCGGACTCCTTCATCATGTGATACATCCCGATCTCTTTCAAGGTCGCCTCCGGGTATCCGAACACGCCGCAGGCTTTGCCGAGAATGTCCCTGTCCTTCTTCGGCAGGGCGTCGAACAGCTCCCGGAGAAGCTCGATGCAGACCTTGCGGTACACGGCTCGCTCCGCCGAAACGGAGAGCATCCCCGGCATCAGCCGCTCGTAGGGCTCGGCGTCATAACCCTCCGGGACAAGATCATGCACACCGAGGAAATGGGTGTTGTAGCGAACATACCGGCTGACACGAGCCTCGGAGATGCCCAACTCCTCCGCAATTTCGCCGGTATCCTTCCATGCAACATGATACAGCCTCTGTGCCTGCCGGACGGCAGCCATCTCGTCCTTGCTCGACGCCATACAGCCAATATTCTGCTCCAGCCAGCGGGTCATGCGCCCCCTCAAATGCGGGTAGAGGTAAGTGGTGAGTGCGGCGCGGCTCTCGTCATATTCTCTGCTCTGAATCCGTGTCAGAAGCTCCACGGCGCCCTCGCCGCAGAGATCGTCCAGAATCGTTTTCGTATACGCGGAACACTGATTCGGATGATGCTGCTCCATTATCAGGCAGTTGAACTCCGCCGCAGCTTCCTTGGCTATGCCGCGGATCAGACCGATATTTTTATGGTACAGCTTTTCCAGCGCAGCATCATCGCCGTCATAATATTGGCGAACCAGTTGCTCGTTGGTCATGATTGCTCACCCGCCTTTTCCTTCGGCGGACGGCCCCTCGGATTGGCCGTTCTGGTGATCTCACAGTGCTGGTAAACGCGCTCAGAGGAAATACGCTGCTCGAAAGCCTCCACGGAGATATTCGCGTCGCGCAGGGCATCATAGAGCAGATCCCGCACATAGTCCTTGGCTTTTCTTGCATCCTCTTGTGAGATCGCACCCCGCTGCATATCCTTTGTGATGCGGGCAAAGGCAGTCACCTTGACTTTGACCTTGGGAATGTCCTTCGCCAGTTCCTTCTGCAACTCCACCGTGCCGAACTGCCGGCAGGTGTAGCCGGACGCATGGGGACACGCCCCTTCGCAGTACAAAGCATGGACACCGCTCTTGAGCAGAAAATACCGTCCGCAGATGATGCAGCGGCGGATGTTGTGCCCGCTGTTCAGCGCCAGCATATAATCCGCTTTCATCAGTGCCTGCAAGCTGTCGGTCACATGCTCCTGACAGATGGCGACAGAGCCGTCCGGCAGCGGCCGCGGCACATAGGAAAGCTCGTAGGCATCGTGGGTCGTATAGCAGTCGCCGCTGTTGCGGATGGGATTGACGATCAGCTTCTCTGCAATGCGTTCATCATTGTAGAAGCCGTAGAGTGCTGCGGCATAGTCCTCCGGGCTGTTATGCTTCAGCTTGGACAGACTAAAGCTGATGAAATTCCGAATAGTACCGTTGAAAGCGCGAATGTCGTGAAGATATGTTTCATAACGGCGGATGTACTTTTTGTAATCACGCCATGCGTCCTTGGTAGGACCGATGGCACGAAGCATTTCGTAATAAAAGGCATCGCCTTTTTCTAAAGCTGCTTCGCTCGGATGGAACAGGTCAAGCGGAACATCCTTGACCGTTTCACTGCGCGCGGAGATTTCATTCGCCACGCGCTCAAGTCGTTTCCGTTGTATCTCTTCTGACGGCTCATGCTCCTCTTTCGGAAACAAATCGAACTGCCCCGTGACCTCCCGTATGACAGAGAAGAAAGCGTCCTCGCTCTCGTCCAGCAGCAGGCGGAACACAGCGTAGCGGCGCAGCACTCCGCATAGCGCCGCCAGCTCCTCGTTCAGCTTCCACCAAAGCTCTATGCTCCCGCTCTGCTCATATTCTTCCGCAAGCCTGGTGACATGCTTCATGCGTTTGCTCATGGGTCGATATTCGTCCGGCGACAGGTTCAGCAGATCGGCGGTCAACATACCGGCAGTGAACTGCTGACCGTATAGCTCCAGCGTGCTGCCATAGGTGTAGAAAATAACGCTGCCTCCCATGTGTATCCTCCCTCACAAAAATTGTCCTACTTGATTTTTAATTTGTCCGCTCTTTTTCTCAGCATAGCATGAATTCCTCCACAATACAAGCAGAGGGAAGAAACCACGTGCCGTTCCGTGGTTGCTCCCCTCTGTATTTTTTTGCTCTCATCGTTCCGATGGGAGCACTATTTTTTTAAGGAGGATTCGAAATTGAAAAAAGAAAACCGATTGCTGACCATCGACGGAGAGACGCTGATGAGTCAGCCGCTCACACCGCTGAACTTCGTGGTGGATACGTTGCTGTCCCAGGGCCTGCACATCCTCGCCGGCTCACCCAAGGTGGGAAAGTCATGGCTGGCACTGTGGCTGGCCGTCACGGTGGCAAGGGGTGATCCCGTCTGGGGCATGGGCGTGAAGCAGGGCACTACGCTCTACCTCTGCTTGGAAGACTCCACTCTCCGCATCCAGAACCGCCTGTTCGAGATCACGGAGGACGCCCCTGCCAGCGTCCACTTCACCACCAACAGCGATACCCTTGGCAAGGGTTTGGAGGAACAGCTCTGTGCATTCCTCGTTGAGCATCCCGACACGGTGCTGGTCATCATTGACACGCTGCAAATGATCCGCGGCACCGGCTATGACAACACCTACGCAAATGACTACCGTGACCTCTCCGTGCTGAAGCATATTGCGGACACCCACGGCATCGCCATTCTGCTGGTGCATCACCTGCGAAAGGAGCTTGCCGACGATGTGTTCAGCCGGATCTCCGGCACAACGGCTATCAGCGGCGCGGTGGATTCCAGCTTCACGCTGGTGGAGGACAAGCGCGGCAGCGGCAAGGCAACACTCTCCTGCATCGGGCGTGACATCGAGTATCGGGAGCTGACACTGGAGCGCAACGCGGAAAATGTGTGGGAGCTGGTGTCGGACAGCCGGACACAGCCGGAGCTGCTGGGCGGGCGCATCGTCATTCTCCTCTCTGAACTGATGCGGGACTATGACGAATTTATCGGCACTCCCACGGAGTTGGCAGAAAGAATCGACCCTGTTGGCACGGAGGGCATCACGCCGAAGAAGGTGTCTCGCCTGATCCTGCAAAGCGTTGCCGCACTAAGCAAAATCGGCATTTCCGCCGTGGTGCGCCGCAGCAACGGCAAGCGGCTCATCGAGCTGCGCCGTGCCGAAAGTGACGATGCACAGGGTACCCAAGCTGTTGACCCTATCGACCCTGCCGATGTCTCAAGCGGTGAGAACGCCCCGTGTTTCGGCGTGTGAGCCGCTGTGTGCGCGGTTCGGGGCTGGGGTGGCGTGTGTACCCGCCGAGAGCTGTTTACCGCGCACGGCGCGGGACGCGGGAATCGTCGCCCACTCAGGTGGCGGCGACGGCGACGGCGACGGCAAGCAGAGCGTCCGTCCGACAAAGTCGGACGGACGGCGGAAGTTTTGCGGGGCGCTGCCCCGCACCCGGTAAAAGGAGGATACTATGAAACAGAAAAAAGATATCAGGATCACTCTGCGGCTAACGCAGGAACAGTACCAGAGCATTTCGGAAAAGGCGGATGCCGCGCAGATGACTATAGGGGCTTATGTCCGCGCCGCCGCTCTGCGGCACAAGGTCGTGACAGTGGACGGACTAAGGGAATATACCCACGAACTTAAAGGCGTCGGACGCAGCCTCAATCAGCTGGCCATTCTGGCCCACGAGGGCCGCATCTCGACGGTCAACTTGGACAGCACCTGTGCCGCACTGGAGAAGAACTATATTGGCCTGTGTACACTTGCGGGCCGGGAGCGGCGCTGATGGCAACGGTGACATTTATTAAATACGCAAAGCAGTCTGCCGGTGCGCTGGGCGGTGTTGCCGCATATGTTGCACAGGCGAATAAGACGATGCAGGAGAATGGACAGCAGCTGGTCAGTGGACAGAACTGTACCCCACCGCTTGCTGTGCGGGAATTTCTCACCACCCGCGCCATGCACCGCAAAGAAAGTCCTGTCTGGTTTTATCACTATGTGCAGTCCTTCGCTCCAAGCGAACCGGTCACCGGTGAGCTGGCACACGAGCTTGCAAAGATGTTCGCGGCGAGGGCCTGGCCGGAGAGCGAGGTGCTCATCGCCACCCACATCGACCGCGAGCACATCCACTCGCATTTTATTGTCAATAGCGTCTGCTTCGGCAACGGCAAAATGCTTCGGCAAGGGCCGGGGACGCTGGCAAGGCTGCGCCCCATCTCAGATGAGCTTTGCGCGGCGCATGGATTGTCTGTCCTTCCAAGACAGGAAGCAAAGACGCAAGGACTTGGGGCAAGAGAGTACCGCTCCGCCACCAAAGGTGAGAGCTGGAAGTTCCGACTCATAAACACCATTGACGAGTGCATGAAATACGCCGCCGACAAGGACGCCTTCGTTTCTCTGATGGCATCCGAGGGCTATGACGTCCGCTGGGAGAGCACCCGCAAGTACATCACCTACACCACGCCGGCTGGACTAAAATGCCGCGATAACAAACTACACGAAGAAAAGTATTGCAAGGAGGCCATGGAACATGAATTCAGAATCAGAGCAGAGATTGTCTCTGCAAGAACTCAAGCAGCGCAACTCCCGGCAGACAGCGCTGCCGGTGCAGGTACCACCACCCGAAGCGAGTCCCACGAAAGCGGACTGGGGGCGAATGATGAACGATCTGGATACACTGTGGTACCATGCGGATCGGCAGACGGATCTGTTGGAGAGCATCAGCAGGCAGATGTCGCAGCTTTCCACGCGGACGCAGCTGGACGATCTGCTGAAGACGGTGCGGCATCTGGAGCAGATGACCGAACAGGCTGGGAAGCCGAAAGAGAATTCTTTTTCTCTGCACAGAATCAGACTTCCCAGACTGCATCTGCCACACGTCAGTATTCCGGCATTGATCTCTCTGCTGATGGCGGCGGCAGCACTGCTTCTGCTCTGGTGGGGCTTGGGCACCGTCTGGAGCAGCTCCAGCCTGCTGAGCCTGTGATTCCTGCGAGGCACTACACCGACAGAAAGGTATTGCAAAAAGAACGGGAAAAGAAAATTGCCCTCGGTCACAAGACAGATGACCACGAGGACGAGGTGAGTTATGACTGGCAGCAGACCATGTGAGGTCTGCTATTTTTATTGTCCGAATTGATTTCGGGAGAAAGGAGCGCTATGGGTAGAAAGAGAAAGGAAGCCAATATCGCAAGCGTCATGTATTCCTATGTGGGTACGGACGATCAGTTTGATGATTTTCTGAAAATGATGATCCACGACTATCTGTCTGTGGATCATCCATATACAAATCAGCCCGCCGATTTTGTTGCTAAAGTAGAAACAGAAGTCGCCTGATTTGTTTTGATAGCTATTCAAACAATTGTGTGCTATGGTGTGTCGTGCATGATCGGCACACCATAGCGGGAAGGAACGGTTATGAAAGTTTGGCTCTATTACCGGCTGTCCAGAGATGAGGATGAAGAACTGAACTCTCTGAACAACCAGCGGAAAATCATATACAACTTTGCCGTCAGCAACGGTCACGAGGTGGTGGGCGAATCCTTCGATGACAATGTCAGCGGTATGCACTTCAACCGTGAGGGCATCGACAAAATCTATGAGGTGGTCGAAGCGGGCAAGATCGAAGCGATCATCGTTAAAGACCTGTCCCGCCTGGGCCGTCACCGGACGCAGACCGCACTCTTTATCGACTATCTCCGTGAACATGATGTGCGGGTCCTGTCCGCAACGGAAAATATCGACACTTTTAATGAGAACGATGATCTCATCATCGGCTTCAAGGGGCTGGTCAACGACTTCTATGCCCGCGATGGCAGCCGCCGTGTGCGAACCGGTTACCGGCAAAAGCAAAAGGAAGGTATTGTGACCATCCCACCCTTCGGCTATTTCAAGGATAAGAACACAAAAAAGGTCGTTGTCGTAGAAGACGCCGCCGAAACGGTTCGACTGATTTTCTCCGCCTATGTCGGCGGCAGCGGCATGAAAGCCATCGCCCGCACACTGAATGAACAGAGGAGGAAAACGCCGGCGCTTATGCAGGCGGAACTGCTAAATAAGCGCCTGCCCAACACCCAGGATGGCATCCTCAAAAAATATTTGTGGGACGCAACGATGGTGGCACGAATCTTGAGAGATGAAAGCTACATCGGCACTCTGATCTGCCACAAGAGTGAGCGCAATAAGATCAATAAGACCTTTCGCTTCACAGATACGGAGGAGCAGTTCCGGCATGAAAATTATCTGCCAATAATCGTGACTCGTGAGATATGGGAACAGGCGCAGGCGCTTCTTGCAGAGCGCAAAGAGAAAAATGTCCGTGCGGGCACCAACCGGGGCATCCTCCGGTACGGTGGATTACTCCGCTGCAAGGATTGTGGCCGAACCTTTATCGGGAAACGTATCAAGCTGAAAAGCGGAGAACGGGTCGCCTATGTCTGCGACACCTACCATCGGTATGGCAAAGAACACTGCTCCTCTCACATGGTGGACGAGGAAACATTGGACAGATTGATCGGTGCGGAGATCCTGCGAACAAAGAAAATGTACGAGGAAAACTGGTCGCGGATGGAATGGCTCATTGAGAGATGGACGCCGAAGGCTTCCACGGCCAGTGCCAAAATAAGCAAACTGCAAGAGCACATTCTCTTACTGGAGGAGGAAGTGGAGGTGATCCTGATGGAACGCATTCGGGATAAGGCCAACGCGGAATGCTACGACCGCATGATCGCCAAGCGCGAGGAGCAGATCGCGGAGGCCAAGAAACAAATCGAAGAATTGCAGAATATTTCAGAAATGCTCCGCAGCCGACAGGCCAAGCTGAAGCGGGACATCAGCCTGATCGACGATATCCTGCGAGAGGGCAAAATGTCAGAAGCACATCTGAGAATGCTGGTGGAGAAAATACTCGTTCATGAGGAGGACGGCAAGCTGGATTTGGAGATCCGGTTGAAAGCGCCCTTCCGTGACCATTTGGATGTCTTCGAAAACGGGGCGCAGACAGATTGCTTCCCCTCCGCAGATTTTGACTATGACAGGCTGGGTGCGGTGATCTACGGCGATTACTATGCGGGGTAGGTGATAACAGGTGCAGGTATGGCTCTATGCGCGGCTCTCTAACGATGATGACCGTGAGATGAACTCCCTGCTGAATCAGCGGGAGATCTGTCAGGCGTTTGCCGAGCAGCACGGGTACGCCATCGTAGGACAGTCCTTCGATGACAACATAAGCGGCATGAGTTTTGACCGCCGTGGGCTGGACGAGCTCATGGCGGCTGTGGACGCTGATAAAATTGACGCTGTCATCGTAAAAGACTTATCCCGGCTTGGCCGCCATAGGACCCAGACTGCATTGTTTATTGATTACCTGCGGGAACACCAGGTGCGCGTGATCTCTGCCACGGAGGGCGTTGATACATTCTGCGACGAGGATGATTTGATCATCGGCGTCCGTGGCTTGATGAACGACTATTACGCCAAAGATATTGGCAAAAAGATTCGGGCGGGATACCGGCAAAAGCAGAAAGACGGCATCGTGATCACACCGCCCTTCGGTTACTGGAAAGACAAAAATACGGGGCAGATCAAGACAGACGCAGAAGCGTCGGTCACGGTGCAGCTCATCTATTCTCTGTACTTGCAGGGTTGTGGGCAGAAAGAGATCGCCCGGCGGCTTAATGCTGCGGGGCGAAAGACACCAGCGCAGCTCCGGGCTGAACGGTGCGGCAGAGAAGTCCGGCATACGCACAAAACCCGTGATGGGCAGTTCCTGTGGACATATACCAGCGTGAAAAACATCATGGTGGAGGAGGCGTATACCGGCGTGCTGAATAATCACCGTCGGGAGTACAACAACGGTAAGACCAAGCATATGGATAAAACCGACTGGTATCGTCATGAGGGATTCTTCCCCGTAATCATAGGAAAACAGGAATGGGAGCAGGTACAGCGCTTGCTCAAACAGCAGGCCCGCCCAGCAAACGGCAATCAGGCCAAACACCACTATGCGGGGCTGCTGACCTGCCGGGAATGTGGGAATGCGTTTATTCCTATGATTCGCTGCTGGAACAGCAAAAGTCGTGTGGAATATGTATGCCGTGGATACCACCGGAATGGAAAAATCTATTGTGCCTCCCACCGTATCCATGAGGAGGTGCTGGATGCCGCGGTGCAGGCGTATGCCGAAACTGTGCGAGAGCAGTGTGCCGAGGAAGTAGAGAAGCTGGCACAGCTGCAAAAAATGTGGGCGTTGAGGAAACCGATCCTCGACGCCCACATTTTGTCGTTACAGGAGAAAGTTCAGAGATTGGAAGAAGAGGTGGATGCGGTCGTGATAGAGAAAATACTGTTGACTAATAAGCAAAGGACTTAGTTGCTATTTTTCTGTTCTTTCCCTATAATCTAAGTAATGAAGGGAGGGCGCTGATATGGGTTTTCCTCAAAAAATTGCAGACGAAGTCTTAGTGCGTTGCAGCCGACATTGTTGCCTATGCGGTGTATATGCGGGATCAAAAATAGAACTTCATCATATTAAACAAGTAGCTGATGGAGGCGATGATAGCGCCGAAAACTGTATTCCGCTGTGCTTGAACTGCCACGCTGAAGTAAAAGCATATAATCCCCATCATCCCAAAGGTCGGAAGTTTACAGAGACTGAGCTTAAAGGCCATCGGGACAAATATTATGCTTTATTTTCCAGTTTGCCTAATCATCCGGAAGAACATGATGAAATTAAAGAGGGAAAACTACATGTTTTCCCTCCAAAAGAAAATATTCCGGTTACTCTGTGGGGTTATCCTGAGCAAGATAAGGCCTGCTATTTACTCCCAGGAAAAATGTTGCTTATTGCTGGATACACAGGCACAAGAAAAAGTACATACGTCCAACATATTGTTAATACTAACCTCTGCCGCGGGCAAAGAATTGCCTATTGTTGTTTGAAAGACAATCCCTTGGATGTTGCTATTGAGATTATTGCAGAAAATTCGTGTCTCAATGCGGTTAACGTGAAGCGGGGCGAGTTAACAGAAGACGGGTGGCGAACGCTTTCCTTGAACCAGCATCAAATTGAGAGTGAAAATCTTGTGTTGTTTCCGTACAACGAAGTGGCACACCCAAATCAAGTGCTATCTGTCGTCGAGTCGTCCGGGGCTGAAGTAGTAATTATTGACGACATGAATGGTCTCCTGTTTGATGATGACATTGCAATTGAACGATTTATGTATCAATTGAAGAACGTAGCCTCCGGGAGCAATACGATTGTGATTGCGATCTATAACATGCCTGTTCCTTCGCGAAGGGGTGATATGAGGCCCATGTTAAGTGATTTCCCGTCCAATAGCTATTATCGTCTATTCGATATAGTTCAGTTTATGTTTAAACCCTCGGATTATTATGATGTTGAAACATTGGAAGAAGAAATAGTGGAAGCCATATTTATAAAAGGGACTATAAAGACACCCTGTGTAGTGAAAATGTATGCTCCCAGCCAAATTACGCATGTCATTCCCGTCGATGTAGAGAGATAATGATGCAATCATAAAAGAGGGCACCATGGATAATTCCACAATGCCCACTCATGTATGCTATTTTACGCAAATATCAAATGCTCTATTTGGTTGCATAATAGAGGAAAAAGCTTATAATAAAAAAAGAGGTTTGTTCTTTTCGTGCGGGCAACGCCTCTACACTAAAGAATCTACCTCTTTATAGCGATATTAGTATGGAAAATCTCCACTTTTTTATTATATGTTGTTTTCACATAAATGTCAACTGGTTTCTACGAAAGGAAGTACTGAGCCATGTTAAGTAATAGTAATGATAGCAGGCTGCGTCAAAAAAATGTAGACAATAAATATATATTTTTCTTTCAACGTTGGCAAGAACTTCTTGAAAGTAGAACATTGGACATGTATCAGTATAATATTCTGAATACATATGTTGCATGTGTTGAGTTGATTGATGTTATTGAAAAAACAATGTCCGGATTATTAACTTCCCGGATTAACGTTGATGATTGCAAAGATGAAGCGTTGTCGATTGTAAAATGCGATGAAATATTAGAAAAGCATAACCGTCCCTTAAGGAATCTTCTTCTACGAATTTTAGGCAGCAAAATAGATGGTAAGGCTCGGGGCGATATACTTGATGACAAAAATGGAGCGCAGTATATTTCTTTAAACAGGCTTAAATTTCAATTACAAACACCTGTTCGTCAATTAGAGCAGCACTATCTTTCGTATGTTTTGGAAGAGCTAAAAGCAAGTATTGATGCACAAGACAAAGCAAAGACTGAAATATGTATGAAGGCTTTAATTAGCCAGTGCATTTCTATGGGATGGTCAACCAAGGGCCTATTCTTGCTTTCTGAGTTATTTGAAGGAGAAAAAAGTGAATTAGAAAAATGGACCGCCTTCAAAAACAGAATAACTACTGATGGAAATACATTCTTTGAAATTTATTACAGTATAAAAATTGAAACCAGGCCTGGTATGGGCGCTGAAAATGTTCGTGATACCATACGTGCGGTAGGACTAAGAATTAATACTGGTAGCGAAATAATAAACGGTGATGAAAACCGTAGGGATCTATATTCAAAACTAAGCGCAGAAACGACATATATTATTTCCGAAGTATCTGCTGCAGACCTGTATTCAGCGGTGCTTGCTGTAATCAATACGTTGAATAGCAAACTTAGCATAGCGACATTTTATAACACTATCAGTCCGTGGATCGCTAATTCTCCTCAAATAGTTGCATATAATAAATCTTCACATACGGCTTTGGCGCTACGGCTAACCGATATTTTCAAGACTTATGACTATATTGACAGCAACAATGGTGTGTTCGAGGATACGAATCGTATCTTTACTAACGGAACAAAGGAACATATTACTACAAAATTAAGTGCTGCCTTTGCTTATACGAACCTAAGCAGATCCTCGCTGTTCCAAGAAACAAAGTATATTTCATTGTGGATTGCGCTTGAATCGGTAATGCGAACAGGTCAATACTCAGATATAATTTCTCATGTTAAATTTGTTTTGCCGGAGATACTCTGTATTAGATATTTCTATAGAATGGTACGAAATTTCTCTGAGGATTGCATTAGGTGCGGCTTTAAAACAGAAACATCAATCGGTATTGATATGCAATCGGCAAATAAGAAAGAGCTTGTAAAACAATTGATTTGTATTTTCAGAGATTCACAGGCTTATCAAGTATTGCACACACGTTGTAGCGCGAATTCTTTATTAGATTACCGTTGTAGTGAGATTCATGAGTTATTAAATGATCCAACTGCGATCATTCAGAAATTTGAACACTATACGCAAAAAATAAGGTGGCATATCCAAAGACTATATCGTATTCGCAATGAAATAACTCACTCTGCATTCCAAGAGGATAAATCACTTGTCATCTATATTGAACATTTGTATACATATTTAGCTCAACTGATGAGCGAGGTAGTATACTATGTTGAACATAAAAATGTTTCTACAGTTGAAGAGGCATATGCAATTATTCTGGAAAGCTATCGAACATATTATGAGTTATTAAAAGAAGGCGGATTGCAGGTTGCAGATGTGTTGCCCACTGGCGTAATCGAAATTGTATAGTTTCCCCTATAAGAATTCCGAGCCTATCTTTCAGTGATGGGCTCGGAATTCTTTGGTGCGGGCGGCGGGACTCGAACCCGCACACCACTGAGGTAACGGAACCTAAATCCGTCGAGTCTGCCAATTCCACCACGCCCGCAGATATGAGCGGCAGAGCTACCTGTCGCTATTTTATTGCCCTCTGTTTTTACACGGCGAGGAACCGAGGCGGAGCATAACGCTTGATCCGCATCTATAAAAACAGGATGGGCCTGCTTTTACCAAAGAATGAGCGCGGCGAATGATGGGGCGAAAATCCTACACTGAGGTGACATCACCTAAATCCATCGAGTCTACCAATTCCACCACGCCCGCATATCCACGCCGTATTGTAGCACACTTCACGTCGGCGTGCAAGGAATGTTTTGCCTTTCCCCTCCACCCTATGCTATACTATCATCAACAGTACACGAAAGGATGGTGCCCCATGAGCGAAAATGCCCTCGCCTTGGCGCGTCAGCACGCGCCCTGCTACATTTACTCCCGCGAGATCCTTACCGCACAGGCAGAGACTCTCCACAGGACCTTCCCCGGCTTTGATATTCTGTTCTCCGTGAAGGCCAACCCCTTCCCACCGGTAATACGGCACCTTGCGGCGCTTGGCATTGGCGCGGATGCGGCCAGCGCGGGGGAGGTCCGCCTGGCCGCGGAATGCGGGATCGCGCAAGAGGATATCTACTTCTCCGCCGCCGGCAAAAGCGATCGTGCACTGGCCGCCGCGTGGGATAACTGCCATCTGATCGCCGATTCTATCGGCGAGGTGCGGCGAATCGCCGCTATGGCCGCTGCCCGCGGCGAGACAAAGGCCATCGGCCTGCGCGTGAACCCCGCTTTCAGTATGGACGGCGGTACGGGCGGAACGTCCAAGTTCGGCATCGACGAGTCCGACCTCCCGGCACTGAAAACTCTGCTGCAAACGCTGCCGATAGCCGTCTGCGGCCTCCATGTCCACCTGCGCTCCCAGAATCTCTCTGCGGACACCCTCATCCGCTACTACAAAAACTGCTTCGCGCTGGCCCTCCGCCTCCGCGATATTCTGGACTGTTCCATCGAGTATATCAACTTCGGCGGCGGAGTAGGCATCGTTTACGACCCGGTGTGCCAACCGCCGCTGAACATGAGCACCTTGAAGCAATGTGCACAGGCCGTGGCAGAGGAAAACGCCCGTACCCTCCGCGCACGGCTGCTGGTGGAGTCCGGGCGGTTTCTGACAGCACAGGCGGGAACGTACTATCTGCCTGTGGTAGACAAAAAGACGTCCCACGGCACCACCTATGTCATCGTAGAAAACTGTCTCAACGGCTTCCAGAAGCCCTCTCTTGCCGCCATGCTGCGTAACGCCGCCGGAGAAGGCCCCCTTGCGCCTCAGGAACCTCTGTTTACCGGCGAGACCGCCTTCCCCATCACCGCCCTGCCTGCGGAGGATACCGGCATCACCGAGACCGTAGACATCGTAGGAAACCTCTGCTGCGCCACGGACGTGCTGGCTAAGAACTTCACCGGTCCGGCTCTGGCGGTGGGAGATCTTGTGGCCGTGGGGAACACCGGGGCCTACGCCAGAACGCTGTCGCCGCTGCTGTTTTCCTCCCACGACGTCCCTGCGGAATTCTTGATCTGAAAAACAGGGCAGCCCAATGGGCTGCCCTGTTTTCTTATTTCTCCCGTCTGATGGGCCGGATATACTTGAAGTACTGCCCCGGCACAAAATAGAAATACGTCTTGGCACCCTGTTCACTTTTGACCATACCGATCTCTCCCAATCCAAAGATATAGCGATCGAAGGGATGGATGCGGGTGCGGAGCACTACGGGGCGGGGCTGGCGGCGATAAACACCGGGGGTAACGCCGTAGAGCGCCTTGAAGGCGCGGGTAAAGGCCTCCTGCCCGGAAAAGCCGTAGTCCAGCGCGATGTCCAACAAAGGCCGGTCGGTATCGCGCACCTCCTTCAGGGCAAAGGCCAGGCGACGCTGGTGCAGGTAGGTACGCAGGGACATACCCGCGATCTCGCGGAATTTATGGGTGGCGTGGTACTCAGAATAGTGCAGACGTGCCGCCAGCGCCCGCAGTGTCAACGCCTGATCGTCCCGGCGCATAATGGCGTCGTCCATCTCATTGACGCCGGTCTGGATCAGCTGCTGCCATTCGTACATAGGCTTGCTCCCTTCTCTCGCTGTGAACAGAATACACCCTTTCCGCCCCAAATGTTTGATATGAGTTGCTGTTAAAACAGGGACGGCTCCCGCCGTCCCTGTCCGCTTATTCCACTTCAGCAGCCTCCGCCGGCTCCTCCTGCCCCTGCTTGGGCAGCTGCTCGGGCCACTTGGCCCAGGTCTGGCGGATATAGGGGATCATCTGATCCCGGGGCATATCCAGTGCCGCGGCCAGCTCGCCGTAGAGCTGGTCCTCAGCCCGCTTGAGATAGCGCTCATCCATCTGGCTGACCTTCTTACCATGGCGCAGGGCCCACGCCCGCTTGCGGCAGATACCGTGGATCATGGCGGCCAGCTCGGCGCAGTCACAGCGGAGCACCAGCTGGTGGTAGAAATCCTTGGCAGCACGCATACCGCGCTCGGCGGGCTTCTGCTCCGGCAGGGCCGGCAGCGCAGCGATCAGCTCCAGCGCACAGTCTCGGCTGATGATGGGGCGCATGAGGACAGTGGTGTCCACAGGAGTCATAACGGTGCCGCCGCGGTACAGGGGAGAGAGATGATAGTAGACCTTGTCGCCGCCGTCATAGGCCAGACCGGATGGCCCTATGGACTCCACCCGGCAGACGCCCTCGCCGCCGTATACCACCAGATCACCCGCTGCAAACATCACACACGCTCCTTATCCGCAACATACATACACATATATACACAAAAAGGCACATGGCACACGACCATGCGTTCCCCTTTTGCTCACCATTACCTGACATCAGTATAACATATTCTGACGAAAAATGTAAGCACAAATTTTACCGTGACTGTCGATTTTCCCGGAAAGTTGTGATACAATGCAGAAAAACTTTTGCGAGGTGCAGCCATGAAAAAACCTGTCATCCATCCCTCCGCCTTTGTGGCGGACAACGCCACCGTCCAGGGCAGCGTGACCCTGGGCGCCAACAGCAGCGTGTTCTTCGGCGCGGTGCTGCGGGGCGACCGGGCGCCGATCACCATCGGTGCGGGCACGAATATCCAGGACAACTGTGTGGTGCACGTGGACTACGACCATCCGGTGACGGTGGGCGAAAACGTAACGGTGGGCCACGGGGCCATTCTCCATGGGTGCACCGTGGGTGACAACACCCTCATCGGCATGGGCGCCATCGTGCTGAACGGCGCGAAGGTCGGCAGCAACTGCCTGATCGGCGCGGGGGCGCTGGTACCGCAGAACGTGGAGATACCGGACGGGTCTTTGGCCTTCGGCTCCCCCGCCAAGATCAAAGGCCAGCTGGACGAGGCCGCCATTGCCGAGCTGCGGCAGG
>OGPL01000847.1_pt1 | contig 31247 bp, 29 predicted proteins | sample 1552901 | NCBI WGS metagenome assembly OGPL01 (sample SAMEA2580244, study PRJEB22360) | human gut metagenome | biome: human gut; feature: human-associated habitat; material: faeces | place: Denmark | collected 2008/2010 | reverse complement strand
CACTAACATTAATATTAGAAGTACTATTCCATCTATAATAAGCATAAGTACCACCAATCATCACTATAATTAATCCTATTATTCCTATTATTAATCCTTTATTATTTTCCATATAAAACTCCTTTCACGATAAAAAGACTATGAAAAATCACTAATACTTCTATTAGTTATTTCATAGTCTTTATTTATATTATTATTTATTATACTTAAATTAGATTTGTAACTCCTCTTAATTAACTTGTAGTTAACGATATTTAATACTTTCATAAGAAGGCTCTCCTCTCTTTATCATACATATAAATAGTAACATAAATTAAATATTTTTACAATATAATTATCTAAAAAATGATAAATATATAATAAATCCAAAATATATAAGAGATAATACAATACCATTTATTTTATTATTATTATTAGATTTATCAGGTACTCCAACAGCCATAGCAATTAATATACCACCTACTAAACCACCAATATGAGCAGCATTATCAATACCAGAACTAGTAAATCCAATAATTAAATTAAGTACAATTACTGGTATTATTGATCTAGTTAAAGTAGCACCAAGATATGTTCTATAATAATATCCAAAATATAAAAGTGCTCCAAGTAAACCAAATATAGCACCAGAAGCTCCAGCACATATTGTATTATGATTAAATGCTAAAGATAATATACTTCCTGCTATACCACTAAGTAAATATATTATTAAATATTTAACTTTACCAAATACATTTTCTACTTCTTTACCAATTATATATAATGAATACATATTACATAATAAATGTAATATTCCTATATGTAAAAACATTGAAGTAAATAATCTATAATAATCACCATTCTTAGTAAGAGTATCAACATTAGCTCCAAATACTAATAAAGTATAATTATCTGTAGAACCATTACCTAATACATACATTAATATAAATACTAATATACATATAAATATTAAACTATATGTAACAATAGGTTTCTTAAAAGAAAATATTTTCTCAGCAATTTTACTTTTACTTTCATTTTTTTGATTAATATTATCAGTTACTTTAATAAAATATTCAAGCCCATTCTCATCTACTTTAGTCTTTTCTACTATATTAGGAAAAACGTTAGTAAGCTTAGGATTATTAATATCTTCTTCTTTATTTATATAAATATCATCATTATTAAGTATCTTATCATCTTCTAAATCAGTATATATACTAAGTACTTTAACTTTAAAAGATAAAGTTTTCTTTTTAACTTGTTTCACTATTCTACTAAGTTTAAATTTATCAAAATCTAATTGTTCCTTATTATGAATATGATGAGATACTATTCTAACTATCTTATAATCTTCATTTAAATTTTCTAACCATATTTCATCATTTAATCCATGTATAATCATTGGATTATAATTCTTTTCAGTAATAAAATAGTTAATTAAACTCATAACTACTAAATCATCACTTTTAAACACAATATCTTCCATAATTACCTCCACAGTATATATTATACTAAATATTTATAAATAAATAAAGTATTTTTCACCTATATACCATTTTTCTATATAATATATTAGAGAGGAGATTATATATATGTATAATAGAAAAATGGTATATCCTTATCAAGATAATCGTTTTGCTGGTGGATTTGCAGCTCCATTTATATTAGGAGGTATAACTGGAGGATTATTAGCTCCTGCCTTTTATCCTAGACCATATCCATATCCTGTATATTATGGACCAAGACCACCATATGGACCATATCCTTACTACTAAAACACCAAAAAGGGTGTTTTTTTACTTAAATATATGATAAAATAAGATTATGAAGAAATTTAATATGATTGATGAAAGTTTTATTTGCGAAAATTGTGGTAAAAAAGTAACTAAATTAGGTTATACTGCTCGTGATCACTGCCCATATTGTTTATATTCTAAACACTTAGATATAAATCCTGGTGACAGAGAATGTACTTGCCATGGATTAATGAAACCAATTGGTATTGAAAAATATAAAAACAGTTATAAAATAATTTATAACTGTACAAAATGCCATCAAAAACATAAAAATATTATGGCAACTGATGATGATTTCAATATAATAATAAAACTATCTAACGAAGTAAATCACTAATCATTGGTAATAAGAATATAAATACCAACAAAATAACCACAATTAAAAAAGCAATTTTAAACTCAGGCCCTATCTTAATAGATACGGTCTTTTTCTTTGGTTTATTATTATCAACATAAGTTCTATTAACATTACCACTAGTAGCAACATAATTATTATTAACATTATTATTAACAAAATTATTAGTAGTATTACTATTATTTTGTATATTATTATTTGTATTAGAATATTGTATATTATTATTAGTACTAGTATTTGAAACCTGAACATTATTATTTATTTTAGAAACATCATTGTTACTAATAGTATTCAAATTAACCTGATTATTATTAGAAGTACTATTCATATTTTGAATATTCATATTCATAGTATCATTAATATTAACACTCGGATTACTAATAACCGCATTCAAATTTTCTTGTGCTGCTCTATAACTACCACCATTAGGTGAATCTTGATTATTCATAAAATCACTCTCCATTTAGATAAAAAATTTAGGAAAATCCTAAATTTTATAATTTCCAATTACCATTTTGCATTTGAATATTTTGATTACTATTAACTTGATTACCATAAGGTATGTTATTAGTAGTATTCATTTGATTAGACATTCCAGGATTTATACTAGAATTAGGATTAAACTCAGGTACATTAAGAATATTAGTATTAACTGTATTAGGAATATCATTTTGAACATTAACTTGATTATTCATAGTAGGCATAACCTGAGGTTGAACATTAATATTAGGATTAACACTAGGAGTTGGAACTTCCATATTAGGAACAACATTATTTGGTTGTATATTATCTATTGGTACATTACCAACCATCATATTACCAGTAGGAATATTATTTACAGAACTAACATTTTGCATAACCGGTTGTACTTCACTCTGTATATTAGGAACTTGATTTTGAACTGGTATATTATTAACATCAAAATTATTAACAGGCTCCTGATTATATGAAGGAATATTACCAACATTTTGATTAGGTATACCATCTACAAAGTTAGGAATAACATTTCCTACATTTATATTATTATCGGGAATATTAACTTCAGGTATAGGATTAACACTAGCAACAGTAGGTTCTACTACTGGAGTAGGAATACTTTGAACATTATTATTCATATTATTATTCATAATAGGAGTACTCTCTACAGGTCTAGGTTCAAAATTATTTGTTTGTTCCATAGAAGGATTAAAGAATCCATTATTAACACTATTCATATCATTAACATTATTTATATTATTCATATTATTTGAAGCATTAACATTAAAACTATTATTCATACCCATAGAATTAATATCATTAATATTTCCCATCATATTCATATTATTCATATTCATTCCATTATCAATATGTTCATTATTATTATTATTATTAACACTATCTCTAAGTTTCTTTTTCTTTTTAGTATCTACTAAAAAGCCAACAACAGTAATAAGTAATATTACAATAACAACCACAAACCACACCCAATATTCAAGTAAAAAATCAACTACTATTTCCATTATTTATTTCCTCCCTATTTACTCTATACATAGAATAACATAATTTACTCTAAAAATCAATAATTTTAAAATTTTTCTGTAACATTTTTATCAATAAAACTAAGACTCTTCATTGATAAATCCAAAGATTCCTTATATTTTCCTCTTTTAAATAACTCCTCTGCCTTAGTAAGAGCTATATCTATTTCCTCATAACTACTTCTATAACGATTACCATAAATTATAATTTTTTCAGACATACTAGCAATCTTAATCATATCATTAGTCTTATTATATATTTTAAAAACCAAATCTCTAGCAGTATCTACCCTTATATTAAGTATCTTAATAACAATTGGTTTCCTATCTAATTCCTTAATAATTTCTCTAATAGCATCTTGTGCCTCAGTAAGTTCAATATAATAACTACTAGGTATTACTGGTATTTTATAATCTTTTAGTCTATATTTAGCTTTCTTAAGTAAGTTTTCAATCGTAGCAAGCTGTTCTCTTGCTCTTGTTTCATCATCTTTCATACTAGTAATTGATCTAAGTTGAAAATCCAAATCATCTTGTAATCTAGATAACTTAAGTGATAAACCATTTAATTCATCTACTAATTTAGAATAAGCAAATGTTTTCATTTTACCCTGATCAACTAATATTTTATAATCTTGATTAATTTTTTCTAAATTCTTATTAAGAATACTAAATTTATTAATATCTTCATCAGATAAATTATAATTATATTTAATATCATCTATCTGAAGATAAATATCCCTAACAACTTTATTAATATTATCTATCTTATAACTAAAATCTTTAATATTTTGTCTAAATAAATCCTTACATTCTTTTTCTTTATCAAAATCATTATATAATTCATTAAAATATTCAATAAAAGTTTTTAATTCTATTATAGATTCTCCTAATTCTAATTTCTTTAAATTTTCCATAATATTATCTATCTTATTTTTTATTTCTTTAATATTATATTCAACATTTAAATAATCAAGTGGATAACCATCTCTTTTCATACGATAATAGTAGGTTATAGCTTCATCAATTTTATTTGGTACTAATACAGTAGCCATTAATACTATTGTAGGAATATCTTCAAGTAATTTACCTAATTTAGTTATTTTATCATCAAGTAAATTTATTTTCTTCTCTACTGATACATAATCATTATTATCCATAGCTTTCTCAAACTTAGCAAATAAATCATCAATATTATCTATTTCTTTTTCTAAATAATCCGCTATTACACCATATTCTTTTTTTGATCTTTCAAATTTATTTTGATCTTCACGATATACTATTTTTAATTTAGTAATAAGAGCTCTATTTCTTTCTTCTGAATTAGTAATTAATTTAACTTCTTCAAGTAAATGATCTGTTTTCTTTTTCAAAGAATTTATTTCTATTTCAATATTTGTAATCTTTTTAACTGCTTGTTTATAATCTTTTCTATCAATCAAAAAATCAGCTTCTGATATTAAATCAGTAAGTTCAGGTATCTTTTCATCTCTAATTGTAGTAAAAGTATTATCCCAATCATCTAATTTATTTTTTAAATTATCTGTTTTTATAAGTTCTTTAACTTTAGTTATTTCACTAAGTACAGGTACTCCTATTAAATTATTTTTTCTTATATCTAGTTCTTCTATTTCCTTTTTATACTTCTTATTTTGATTTCTTTTTATAATAACAATCGTAACTATAATAAGTATTACAGCCAATATAAAGGCAGATATTGTAATTAAAAGAACACTATCCATTAATATCACCTTTCCTACTCATAATATATTCTACCACATTTTTTTATATTTTAAAATTGTTTTTGTAATAAAAATATTTTTTTTTAAAAAGTGTATATAAAAATCAAATATAAATATTGATATTTTTATAACTTTTTAGTATAATGTATACAGGAAGAGAAATTTATCCATAATAAAAATGGGTAACACCTAGTTCCAAAAGGTGTTCTCTCCGTAAGTAGATTACGAAGCACCCCCCTGTGGTGCTTCTTTTGTCTATTTTCTATGCATCATATTGCCTATATAGACAATAGTGATAAGAGTAATCCAAGTAAATGCAAGGACTAGTTCCATTACTCAAACCTCCAACCCCCTAAGAAGTAAAAAAGTTCTTTCATCATAGACGTCACCCATTTCTCTTAGGAATACTAAGAAGTTGGAGAGAATACACCATATAAGTGTTACCTAGATAATTGTACTATAGTTTCACTTAATAGTCAATATAATATGGCTATTTATTTTTATTTTATATATACATACAAATGTATATATTACTATCATAAGAAAGACATTAGACTTTCTTATGATATAAAAAACCTATAAGAATTTATAACAAAAAGCAAGATAAACCTTAGGTTATCTTGTCCATTCAAATTCAAAATCAAATATTCTAACAGTATCCCCATCTTGAATACCCATTTTTTCTAATTCTTCATCAATACCCATTCTTCTAAGTTTATTAGAGAATCTCTCATATGCTTCTTCAGTATTAAAGTTAGTCATTCTAAATAGCTTTTCAACAGCATCACCTTTAATAACATAAACATCTTTATCTTTAACAATAGTAAAAGGTTTTTCTTTCTTAAATTTATATAAAACATGACTTTCTACTACTTCATCATCATATAAATTAGTATCTTCAATTGATTTAGTAAGTTCAGATAATTTATTAATAACTTCATCTAAACCTTCATTAATTAAAGCAGTAACTTCAAAGATATTTTTATTTTTAATCTTCTTTTTAAATTCTTCTAAATTCTCTTTAGCCTTATCTCCATCCATCTTATTAGCTATAATAATCTCTTCTTTAGTTAAAAGTTTAGGACTAAAAGATTCTAATTCTTTTCTAATAGCAACATAATCATCATAAGGATCTCTACCTTCAGTACCAGCCATATCTATAACATGAGCAATTATCTTAGTTCTCTCAACATGTTTTAAAAATTTATGTCCTAAACCTACTCCTTCACTAGCTCCTTCAATTAAACCAGGAAGATCCGCTACTACGAAAGTATTGTCTTTAGTCTTAACCACTCCTAGATTAGGAGATAAAGTAGTAAAATGATAGTCTGCTATTTTAGGATTAGCATTAGATATCATAGAAAGAATAGTACTCTTACCAACCGAAGGCATACCTACTAGTCCAACATCTGCAATCATACGAAGCTCAACTTTAATATTTCTAACTTCACCAGGTTCTCCATTCTCAGCATATGATGGACAAGGATTATTTCGAGAAGATAAACTTACATTACCTCTACCTCCTCTACCACCATAAGCAATCGTAGCCATTTCACCATTTCTAGTAAGATCCGCTATTACAACACCAGTATCAGCATCTTTAACCGTAGTCCCAACCGGTACTTTTACTATTAAATCTTCACTATTACTACCATATTTATTTTTACCTTCACCATTTTCCCCATTATTTCCTTTAATTTTTTTCTGATATCTTAAATCTATTAATGTTTTTAATCCTTCATCAGCTTTAAAGATAATATCTGCTCCTTTACCACCATTACCACCAAAGGGTCCTCCCATTGGTACACAAGCTTCTCTTCTATAAGCCATACAACCATTACCACCATTACCAGCTTGAACATTAATTAATACCTCATCTACAAACATATTATCATCTTCCTTCATACTTAACTTTGAATATTACTACAAGTACTAATATAATTATTAAAGCTATATAAATACCACTTACCCATAATATTCTAAGATAATTTATTTTCTTTTTTTCTTTTTTCATTTTTTACCTCTTTTATCTTTATTATTATTTTATCAAATAATTCACTTAAAAAATCAATTATATAAGTATCAACAAAGGCAAGTAACAAAATAAAAACAATACTTACTATACCAAATTTTGAAACTAAAAACAAGTCAGGAAGCAAAATTAATAGTTCAAAAAAGGAAATTGTACAAAATATTAGTAATATTTTACGCCATAAATTAAGTGGTTTGCATATTGTATATAAAAGTCTTAACGTAATAAAGCCTGTTAATGTTACTACTACTAAACGATAACTCTCAAAGTTTTTATTAAATATTGTACAAAACATTATTATAATAAAGATATTTAACACAACCGTTATTCCATTAGGCACAGCATTTCTAAATACTTTAGCAATAAAATCTTTATCTACTTTATTATAATTAGGTTCTAAAGCTAAAAAGAATGACGGTATACCTACACATACTGAACTAATTAAAGATAATTGAATTGGATAAAAAGGATATTCATGAGATAATCCAATCGATAAAAAACATAACAAAAATGAATATGTTGTCTTAATTAAATACATTGAAGCTACTCTCTCAATATTATTTACTACTCTTCTACCTTCATTAACAATACTAGGAAGTACACTAAAGTCATCAGTTTTTAAAACAACATCAGCAACACTTCTAGCAGCACTAACTCCACTACCAAGAGCAATACCACAATCAGCCTCTTTTAAAGCAAGAATATCATTAACACCATCTCCTATCATACCAACAGTATTATTTTCTTTCAAAGCCTTAATAACCATTTGTTTCTGCATAGGAGTCATTCTACCAAAGATTGTTTTCTCTTTTACTACTTCTACTAACTCATTATAATCTTTAGGTAAATCTTTTCCTTCAATATATCTATCATAACCTTCAAAGTCCAGTTGTCTTAATATATTAGATACAGTACTGGGATTATCTCCAGATATTATTTTAATTTCTACTTGTTGCTCTTTAAAATAACGTAAAGTATCTCCAGCATTACTTCTAATATTATCTTTTATTACAATAAAACCAATTATATCTAATTTATTCTTTTCTTTAGCTAAAGTAATTATTCTATAACCTTTCTTTACATACTTATCTAATTCCGGATAATCACTAATACCATTATCAGTAATATATTCTAAGGCCCCTAAATAATATTTAACTCCCTCAATTATAGTAATACTACACTTTTTAGCAGAACTAAATGGTATTCTATCTTCTACTTTTAAATTATCTTTAACACCATATTTATTCTTTAAAGCCTTATCAGTAGAATTATTAGCATCATTAGTATTTATATTAGCAATAATATCTTCAATATTATCTTTATCATTTAATTTAATTAATTCTACTACTTCCATAGTACCATCAGTAATAGTACCAGTCTTATCTAAACATAATACATCAACACATGATAATATCTCTATACCATGTAACTTTTCTATAATAACATTCTTTTTAGCCATCTTAACAACACCTGCCGTTAAAGCAATTGAAGTAAGAAGTACCAATCCCTCTGGTATCATACCAATAATACCCGCTACTGTAGATAAAATAGCTTCATTATAAGATTGTCCACTATAAAAATATTGACTAACAAATAATAGTATTCCCACTGGTACTATTAAAAAAGTAATTATCTTTAATATCTTATTAATAGTATTTTGTAAATATGAAGAATTATCTTTAATAGAAGTAGCCTCTTTAATCAAGTTATTAGCATAATTATTCTTACCAACACTAATTACTTTAGCATAAGCACTACCACTAGTAACTATTGAACCAGACATAATCTTATCATCTTTTCTCTTAATAATAGCATCAGATTCCCCAGTAATAACAGATTCATCTACTTCTAAACTACTAGACTTCATAACAACCATATCTACTAGTGCTGATTCACCACTAGTAAGATAAATAATATCATCCATAACAATCTTTTCTTTAGGTATCTCTATCTTTTTACCTTCTCTTACTACTGTTACAGTATCTTGATCTGTTACCTTTAATTTTTCTAATATTTTCTTTGACTTAAACTCTTGATATATAGCAATAACCGTATTAAATATTACCGTACCAACAAACAAACAATTTTGAAGTGATCCAGTTGTTAATACTAACACTAATAAAGAAATATTTAATATATTAAATAGTGTTATAGTATTAGATAAAATTATTTGTTTAGTTGTTCTAGTATACTTAACTTTCTCCTCATTACTTAAACCATTATTCTCTCTATATTCTACTTCTTGTCTATTTAATCCTTCCATAATCCCTCCTAGTTAAAAAGGGCTTAATAATGCCCTTATTTTCTATAATAATAAACTCCACTATCCATACCAGGAAAAGCCATAACATTTCTCGGATTAAATGAATAGTTATTAAAGAAAGTAGCATGATGACCACTAGCCATTCCTAAATGTAAATGAGCTCCAAAACTTACACCAGTATTTCCAACATAACCAATAACATCATCAGTTGTTACTGCCTTACCTTGATACATACCAGAAGCAAAACTACTCATATGCATATAAACAGTAGTATAATCTACTCCATTAACATTATGATAAATATAAATAGCATTACCTCCTCCAGATATCCAACCAATACGAGCAATAGTTCCTTTAGCAACGGGATATATAGGAGCACCATATATATTAGGATGCCATAAATCTATACCATGATGATAACCACCAATATTAGGTCTCTCAAAAGCATAACCAGTATAATTATCACTAACAGTAAAATAACTAAGTGGATATCTCCATCCAAAAGATACAGGAGTTGCTAAACAAGAACTAACATCTTGATTTAACTTACAACCCATTTTTTCATAGTAGGCAATCTCTTTCTTATAATCACGAATATCTTCTTCTATCGTAGATCCTTCTTTATCATAAGATTCAGCATTTGATTTTAAAGTAATCATCTTACTATTTAACTCACTACTCTTAGCCTCAAGAGTACCCTGTTTACTAGCAAGTTCTTTCTTTTTATTTTCCAAAGTAGTAATTAACTCTTTTAATTCATCCATTAACTTAGTATTATAATCAGTAAGTTGTGATACTACCGAATACCTATATATAAAATCAGTATAAGAATCAGCCTCAAATAAATATTCTAAGTAAACATTTTCTCCATTAGATACTTGAAGAAACTTAAGTAACTCATCAGTTTCTTTACTCTTTTCTTCTATTTGCTTTTGACTACTTATAATATCATCTTCTGATTTCTTTATATCACTTTTTATCTTTGATATACTAGATATAATTGAAGCTATTTCATTATTTACAGCTTTAATCTCATTAGCATTCAACTCTTTCTTATTTTGATTATCCGAGTATTTCTTTTCCAAATCCGCTAACTCATTTTTTAACTGCCCAAGTGTTTTAGCTTCTACTTTATAACTAGGAATAAATACCATAGTCATTATTATAAATATAAATAATATTTTTTTCTTCATCTTATCACATCTTCCTAGAATAATTATATATTAAATGAATGCTTTAGTCAATAATTTAATCCTATATTAATATCTCTTTAAATAACTACCTGAAGCAAATGGTACTAAATTTCTTGGATTAAAGGAATTAGCATTAAATCTACTAACATCATTACCGGTAGCTACTCCAAAATGTAAGTGACCACCACAAGTACAATAATCATAACCACCCTTACCAGCATAAGATACAGAACACTGACTAGGATTCATAGCACCAGTAGTTAATCCACCAGTTAAACCAACAACAGTATTAGTATCAACTATATCATCAACATTAACCTTAATTTCTAATAAATGCATATAAACAGTAGTATATGGAACCCCATTAATAGTATGATAAATATAAACCATATTACCACCACACGAACCTCTTCTTACAATATAAGCAACTCTTCCTTTAGCAGCTGCATATGCATAAGTACCTTCACTTGCCCCTAAATCTATACCGCGGTGTGAAACACCACCACAACCAATACAATCAGTTCTAACTACTTGATATTCACTAGTTACCCAAGCACTAGTAAGAGGTAATTTCCAACCACTAGAGTTAGGAATAGTAACACAAGAATTAATATCTTGATTTAATTTACATCCTTTTGATTCATAATATTTAATATCTTTTTCTTTAGCATCAATATCTTCATCAATAGTAGTACCCTCTTCTTCTAATTTAGATAAATTAGCCTTCAAAGTAGCAAGTTTAGAAGCTAAGTTATTACTCTGCACTTCAAGTTCTTTTTGCTTACTAGCAAGAGTTACTTTACTATCTTCTAATTCTTTAACTAATTTCTTTAAACTTTCCATTAAATTACTATTATACTCAGTAAGTTGTGATACGACTGAATATCTGTATATAAAATCAGTATAAGAATCTGCTTCAAATAAATATTCTAAGTAAACATTTTCCCCATTAGATACTTGAAGAAACTTAAGTAGTTCATTAGTCTCTTTATCTTTCTCCTCTATCTCTTTCTCAGAACTACTAATTTTCTCAGTAGCAGCAATAATCTCTTTCTTCGTATTTTCTATTTCAATTTGTGTATTATCAATATCCACTCTTAAAGACTTAATTTGACTATCAGTTAAATTCTTATTATTCTCAGTAGCAGCCTTTTTAGCTTTTAAATCTGCTAACTCATTTTTTAAATCTTGAAGAGTCTTAGCTTCTACCTTATAACTAGGAATAAACATTATAATCATTATTAGAAATATTACTAATATTTTTTTCTTCATTTAATCACATCTTTCCTAACATAATTATATATTAAATATTTATTTAGGTCAACGATTAAAAGAGAGTTTACATTTTTTGTAAATTCTCTCTTTTCTTATAAAAAAGTTATCCTATGCTAATTACCTTTAAACCATTAGTTATCGACCACTTATAATCATCTATACCCCAAAAGCGGTCGATAACTGCCATTTTTTCATAATTTTTTATCTTTTTTAATAATATTATCACATTAAAATATCAACAAATTCAGAATTCAATTCCGAAAATGTATAAAATATTAAGATACATCTTTTACCTCTTTTCTTTTTATAAAACTAATTATAAATATTAATACTATCGATATATATAATATTATCTTAATATCATTAATAAAATAACCAATTAAACAGAAGATACTTCTAGTAAAACAAAAGATTATTTCTACTAATACTATATACCCTTTTATATTAGTGTCTTTCTTAATATTATAAATATTTTCCGCCGATACAATTTCAAACATCTTAATACCAAGACCTTCAAAAAAACCTATTACTAATATTAAATACTTACCAGTAATATTTAATTTTAATAATAATATTATACAAAACAATATATTTAAGTATTTAAAATATTTATTATCATCTATCTTTCTAACAAAGAAGTAAATAAATATACAAGAACTAACACCAATTATAGCATTAAATATACCAACATATTCAATCTTACTATTTATAAATAAATATAGATATAATGGCTGAAGAGATAAATTAATTACTTTAGCCTGCTCCAAGATAAAGAATAGTAGTTTATTCTTCTCTATTTTTTGATATTTAATTATCTTATTATTTTCTTTAATATCTAACTTAAATAAAGGTATTATTGCTACTACTGATAATACAATAACTATTATAGCAAGTACTATTAAAGATAATTTCTTAGTAACATAACTAACTATAATAGGAGCTACAATTAAACCAATATTACTAAAAATTAAAATACTTCCTATTTCTTTTTTTCTTTCTTTATCCATAGTCTTAATAGCAAAGTAATGTCTTAAACTATGATAACTATAACTACCTATTCCATATATAATACTAAATATTATTAGATTACTAATAGTTTTATCCATCGTAGACATAAAATAAAAACTTATACTAAAAATTATACTAGAAAGTATTAATATATATTTAGCATTAATATACTTAGTTAAATAAATAACTATAACACTAATAATGCCTCCAACAAAATATAAAATAGTAAAAAATAATAATATTTCTTTTAAAGAATATCCCATTTTATATAATAGTACAGAAGAAAAGACTTCTACTATATTTCTTGCAATAGTAGATATCATAATAAATAAATTATATTTTTTAATATTTGACATATAATCACCATTATTATTATGTATTTTTTATATTATATGATACAATATAAAGAGGTGATTTATTATGTTTAAATATACATTAGATAATAAAAGATATCATACACTTAATTACTATCTAAAAAACAAATTTAATGATAAAGTAATAAAAATAAGTTTAAATGGTAATTTTACTTGTCCTAACATCGATGGTACTAAAGGCTATGGTGGTTGTATATATTGTTCTAAAAGTGGTTCAGGTGAACACGGAGGTAATCCTAACAAAGATTTAACAACCCAATTTAATGAAGTAAGAGAAGTAATAGAAAAGAAATGGTTTAGTAATAAATATATCGCTTATTTCCAAGCTCGAACTAATACTTATGCCCCTCTTAATGTATTAAAAGAAAAGTATGAAGAAGTATTAAAGATAGATAATGTTATAGGTTTATTTATTGCTACTAGATGTGATGCTATAACCAAGGAAACACTAGATTACTTAGAAGAACTAAATAAAAGAACTTTCTTAGTAATAGAATTAGGCCTTCAAACTATTCATGAAAGTACTTCTAAATTAATTAATCGTGGTCATACTTTAAAAGAATTTGATGATATGGTCAAAAAATTAAGAGATAGAAATATTAATGTAGTTGTACATATAATTAATGGCCTACCTTATGAAACTGAAGAAATGATGTTAGATACAGTTAAGCACTTAAATAATCTTGATATTCAAGGTATTAAAATACATATGTTAAATATATGTAAAGATACTCCTATTGAAACTTTATATAATAAAGAACACTTTCATATTCTTACTAAAGAAGAGTATATTGATATCGTAATCAAACAATTAGAATTATTAAGAGAAGAAATAGTTATTCATCGAATTACCTCTGACCCCGATAAAGATTCTCTAATAGAACCTACTTGGTTATTAAAAAAATTCTGTTTACTTAATGATATTGATAAAGAAATGAAAAAAAGAGATACTTACCAAGGTAAATACACCAAATAAAAGACTTCACTCGAAGTCTTTTATTCATAATATTCTACTATTTCTTCTAAATCTTTTCTTGGTCTCATCTTAGGTTCTTGATTAGGATAACCAATAACAAGTGAACTAACTAACTCCATATCATTATGCTTTGTCATATCTAAAATTTCATTTTCTACAAAATCAGTATCTCCTATCCAAAGAGTACCAAGATTTAATTCAGTACTTCTAAGACACATATTCTCTATAGCAGCTCCTACTGATAAAGTATCATATCTATCCCACTCATCATCTTTACTTTTTAATATCAATATAAGTACAGGTGCTTCTTTTATTACATTAGCAGTAAAACTAACACTATATAATCGACCATCTTTATTTTTATTCTGAGCATATTTAATCATTAAATCTGCTATCTCATTTTTCATCTCAGTACTAACTTTAACAAAATACCAAGGTTGTCTATTTTTAGCAGATGGTGCTAACCTACCAGCATTTAATATATCTAATATTTGTTCTTTACTTACTTTAATATCTTTATATTTTCTAATACTTCTTCTTCCTTTTATTGCTTTTATTGTATCCATACTTATCCTCCACCTTAAGGAAATTATATTATTTTTATTTAACTTTGTCAATTACCTAAACTAAATGATTAATAGAGAGACTTAAGATTAAGGCTCTCTATTACCTATGAAGACATTAAGGCTTCATAGGATATTAAAAGAACTAGTTTTAGCTAGTTCTGTATTTTAAAATAATCTTAATATATCATTAAAAGTTACATATACCATAAGAAGCATAAGTAGCATAAAGCCTATACTATTTACCATAGCCTCTGTCTTAGCAGGCACAGGTTTTCTTCTTATCTTTTCAATAATTAAGAATAATACTCTACCACCATCAAAAGCAGGGAATGGAAGTAAGTTAATAACTCCTACATTCATAGATAAGTAAGCAGTTAAATACATAATATTTTGAAATCCTTGTTTAGCCTGTGAATCCACTATCGAATAAATACCAACTGGACCAGATAAATCTTTAGCAGATACACCACCAGTAAATAATTGTTTAATAGTAGTAAGCATTAATTTATATAAACTAACAGTAGTCTCTCCTGCATAAGTAATAGAACTAACAAATCCTCTTCTAACAGTATTATCAATTCCTATACCAACAACATAGCTCTTATTACCATCTTTATCCTCTATCGTATTAGGTTTCACTATTACAGTTCTCTTATTACCATCTTTATCTTTTAGTACAAAAGAAATATCATTACCTTTAGAAGAAGCAATATATAATTGTACCTCACTCCAACTAGATACCTTATTACCATCTACTGATAATATCTTATCTCCTTCTCTAATACCAGCAGTATAAGCAGGATATTCAGGACTAACATTAGCTACAATTGGTTTAGTAGAAATACTACCATATATTAAAGCCATCACAAATAATAATACAAAAGCAAAAATAAAGTTAAAACTTGCTCCCGCTATCATAATAATAAATCTTTGCCATACTGGCTTAGTATATAGCATTCTCTTCTTATCTATTTTAGTATTATCGTCAGCATCTTCTCCCGCTAATGAAACAAATCCTCCTATTGGTATTGCCCTAATACAATATTCAGTCTCTCCACCTTTCTTCTTATGATGTAATAACTTTGGTCCCATACCTATAGAGAACTCATATACATATACACCAAATAATTTAGAAAAGATAAAATGTCCAAATTCATGAACCAATACAATTCCCCCTAATATTAATATAAACCATAATATTGCCATTCATTTTCCTCCTTTACAATATATTAAGCATTATTAACATACCAAGTGATACAAATATCACACTATCAAATCTATCTAATATACCACCATGTCCTGGTATAATATTAGAATAATCTTTCTTATCAAAATATCTCTTTATAGAACTAAATACTAAGTCTCCACTTTCACTTAAAAATACTAATACCAAAGACATAATAATAGTCTTAATAATAGACAAATCACCTACTAAAGAGTAATAGAACATTGTCCCAATAAAACAACCCATAATTCCTCCTATTAAGCATCCTTCTATTGTCTTTTTAGGAGATATATCAGTAAATCTATGTTTACCAATTAACATTCCACTAATATAAGCATACGTATCAGTAATAAAAGCTATTACAAATATATATATACCCTTAAATATATCACTACCCATCATATCTATTATATTTAAGAAAGCATATCCTATAAAATATATTATCCCAAATAAATATAAACTATCATTTATATTATATCTATCCTTATCGTCATAGAAGATAATAGGTAAAATCAAAGATATTAAACTTATACATATCACAACTTTATTATCTAATTTCAATACTAAATTATTTATCATAAAGAATATCATTAATAAATAACTAATTATCTTTATCAAATCAATCTTTCTCTTTTTATATTTAATATCTATTAATTCTCTTAAACCTAGTAAAGAAACGACTGTCATAGTAATACTAAAAACAGTATTTCCCAGTAATAAAGAAGTTATTAATATAAATAAAACAATAAAAGCTCCTAATAATCTTTTCTTCATACTACCTCCTATGCAATTTTATAGTCATCTTCTAATGAAAAAATTACATTCTCTTCAATCCAATTCTTTCTAGGTTCTACAGCATCACCCATAAGTACAGATACTCTCTTTTCAGCAAGAGCAGCATCAGATATATTTACTTTTATTAGTTTTCTTTCTTTAGGATCCATAGTAGTTTCCCATAACTGATTAGCATTCATTTCACCAAGTCCTTTATATCTTTGAACTTTATAGTTTACTCTACCACTAATTTCATCTTTTAACTCTTCATTACTCCAAGCATATACATGTTTATTACTATAACTAACCTTATATAAAGGAGGCATTGCTATATATAAATGACCATCTTCAATTAAAGGTTTCATATATCTATAGAAGAAAGTTAAAAGTAAACACTGAATATGAGCACCATCATCATCAGCATCGGTCATAATAATAACCTTACCATAATTAATATCTTTAACATCAAAATCCGTTCCTACTCCAGCACCAATTGTATAAATCAAAGTATTAATTTCTTCATTCTTAAAAATTTCTTCCATCCTTGTCTTCTCAGTATTCAATACCTTACCTCTAAGTGGAAGAATAGCCTGTGTCTTTCTATCTCTACCCTGTTTAGCACTACCACCAGCAGAATCACCCTCTACAATAAATAACTCTTTTTCCATAGCCTTCTTACTTTGAGCAGGCGTTAATTTACCAGATAATAATCTTTCAGTCTTTTTATTATCTTTACCTTTTCTAGTTTCTTCTCTTGCCTTTCTAGCAGCTTCTCTAGCTTCTTTTCCTTTTAAAGCTTTACCAACAATCTTCGTAGCTACAGCTTTATTCTCTTCTAAAAAGAATTTTAACTTTTCAGTAACTATTGCTTCTACTATGGTTCTAGCAACAGGAGTACCAAGTTTAGCTTTAGTCTGACCCTCAAATTGTAATAAATCTTCTGGTATTTGAACAGATATAATAGCGGTAAGTCCCTCTCTAACATCAGAACCATCAAAACTTTTATCTTTCTTTAAGTATCCATTAGTCTTAGCATAATCATTAAGAACTTTCGTAATAGCAGTCTTAAATCCTACTTCATGAGTACCACCATCACTAGTTTTAACATCATTAACAAATGATACAATATTCTCAGCATAACTATCAGTATATTGCATAGCTATTGATACATTTACTTTGTCTTTACTAGCACTAAAACATAATGGTTTATGAAGTACCCCTTTATTTTCATTCAAATATTCACAGAAGGCTTCTAGTCCATTTTCATAATGATATTTTTCACTTCTACCTTCTATCTCATCTACTACTTCTATAGTTAGACCACTAATTAAAAAAGCACTTTCTTGCATTCTCTCACATATAGTAGAAAAACTAAAAGTAGTTGTCGAAAATATAGTAGGATCAGGTTTAAATTTAACAGTAGTTCCCGTCCTATTAGTAGTACCTACTTTCTTAAGAGGAACAGCTACCTTACCACCATCTTCAAATTTAATATAATATTCTCCGCCATCTCTTCTAGTTACTACCTCCATAACAGAACTTAAAGCATTAACAACTGATCCACCAACGCCATGTAACCCTCCAGATACTTTATAGCCACCTTCACTAAATTTACCGCCAGCATGAAGTACAGTATAAATAACCTCAGGCGTACTCTTACCTGATGAATGCATTCCAACAGGAAGTCCTCTACCTTTATCAGTTACACTAACACTACCATCCTTATGAAGAACTATCTTTAAATGATTACCATAACCATTTAATGCTTCATCAATAGAATTATCTACTATTTCCCATACTAAATGATGTAATCCTCTTTTATCAGTAGAACCAATATACATACCAGGTCTCTTTCTAACGGCTTCTAATCCTTCTAGTATCTTAATTGAACTCTCATCATATTTTGCTGTCATTTATATCACTCTCTCTATCAATTCCATATCAATTATACTATAAAATAACAACTCTATCAAGGTATTTGTCATGTTATTTGACAAAAAAAGAATTAGTTATATCTAAACTAACTCTTTAATTATTATATTAATTCACTGATAATTGATATGGATTTGAACTCATACCAGTTCCCGCCTTCACATTAGCATCAGAGTTCAAAAATAGGACTGGCGCGACCCCATACGCAACACAGACGCCGGTGGAACCTACATAGCCCGACGAATAGACACGCCACACAGCGCTCGTGCTGTTGATACCAGGGGTTAATAGCCAATTATAACTTGATGTAAATATTGACTTCACCCAGTTATTTGATGTACATGTTGTATCATTATAACTACCTAGTTGTTTATTAAGACACTTTCCTAAATCTGCAGCATAGCCATAGTCACTTGGATAAGGTAAGGCTATCTTGCCAGTCCATGTTGTTGGTCTTCCGGGATATACTGTCCCTCCTCTTTCTTTTTCATATATCTCGTTTGGATATACGCTTACACCATTTTGTCCTCTTAAATAATATGTTGTATCAGATATTAAGTTTCTTGTTATATCATTTTTTATTCCTGTTGATGTAAAATTACATATTGTTGTAGCATTATTCTGCCCTGAATAGCAGTTACCTCTTTTTGAATTATAATATAGGATACCTCCAGTTGTTTCGGATTCATATCCTGGGTTTAGTAATTTCATAAGTCTAGCATCAGTCCAGTCATTTTTACCATAGTTTGATTCTGCTCCTGTTGTTGTATCTTTATTATCCCAAGAATAAGCTCCTATTGACTCATTTCTTATTAATTTTACTTTACCATCAAAGACTCCTATTATTCTCCACACCTCACATGTAGAACTAGATTGATTAGAATAGTCAGAACAATTAAAATAGATATAATTATTTGGTGATGCTCCATAATATCTTATGTTACCACCTACATCTTTCATAAGACTATTAGTTGTATCATATTCATAATTAATACTATTATTAGTTACTGTTGTTTTAGATGCATTATTATATAGATTAGTTATAGCTGTAGCCACTGGTTCTGGCATCTTGCCTTGTTCAGCATCAGCACTGATGTTACCATTAAAGGTAGCAGATGTTATGTCGTTACCTGCAGATACACTATCTACAAATATTACAATTAAATATTTATTTAATTCAGTATTTGATAATTGCTCTGTTACTAATTTTATTGTACCTGTATTAGTAATTGGCTTAATATCAATTATTTCAAATGATTGCCCTTTTAAATTTTCTATTGTTAATTTATCATTGCTAAGATTACTTGTATTTCTTAATAATGCATAGCCTAAAGCATTATAGCTATCTCCACCTTCTTTAAACGCATCTGATAAAGTAGTTATATTTAAATATAATGAACCATAACCTTCAATAGTGCATGAAGATTTTATACCTAAATTTGCATAAGATAATCCCATACCTTCCTTTATAACGAAATTACTAGGACCATCAAATAATTCTCCTACATTAATTAATTTTAAATTACCACTTATATCTTGTCCTTTAGTATAATCTATAGTAAAACAATTACTTGTTAATCCTATATTTACTCTACTACTTGTCCATGTAAGTATAGCATATGTTACTCCCGATATAATTAGTATCAAGGCTAGTAATCCCAGTACTATTAATTTTTTATTCTTTTCCATATAAAACTCCTTTCATGATAAAAGGATTATGAAAAATCACTAATATTTCTATTAGTTATTTCATAGCCTTTATTTATATTATTATTTATTATACTTAGGTTAGATTTTTGACCCCCCACACGAACATTGGTACATATTAATAACATTTTCATAGGCGGGACCTCCTCTCTTTATCTTACATATTAAGTTTAGCATAAATTAAATAGTTTGACAAGAGATTTTAAAAAGAAAGCAATTAATTCAAATTGCTCTCTAATATTCCTTTAAACTTTAAACAATCATCAATACTATAATTATTAATTAAACTAATAGTAACAGCATCATCAATACTAACATTATTACTATTTGTAAAATCTTTTAACTCACCAAGCATAGCAATAAACTTCTTATAATCATCTAGTGAATAACTATCTTTCCTAATTTCTTCATTAGAAGTAACAACATCTATTTTACCAGTATTATCTAATTCATTAGTTACTTCACTTATATTCTCATTACCAGAAGATTCTGAGGTAACCATAGTATCAACAGTATCATTTTTATCCTCTAACGAATCCAAAGTAACAGTATTAATTCTTAAATTATCTTTAGCCTTATTATTCTTAATAATAACAACTTTATCCTCATTAGCATCATTTACTATATCTTGAAATGATTCAATATTACTTTTTTCTTTATATTCTTTGTACTTATTTTCAAATACTTCTTGTGGATTAACAATATCATGTTCATCAACACTTAATACATTTTCATAATAATTAACAGGTATACGTCCATTTAAAATATCATCAAAAGTAACAACATTACTATTATTTTCTTTAACATCATCAGTACCTACATTAGTATCAACATTACTTACTTCTTCAATAACCTCAGGTTCTACATTATTACTTTCTATTTCATAAGTTACTATAGAAGGTTCTTTTACTTCAGATACCGCTTCAACTGGTGTTAAAACATTATTATAACTAGAGGTATCTTTAGTAATATCAATTCCTTCTACATCAGAATTTATATCACAAGTAACAAACTCTCTTCTCTTATTACCAATTCTATCACAAATAACTGAAGTAGTATAAACAACAATTAAAGATAATATCCATAAAACAAACAAACCAATACTAATTTCTAATACTGCTACTAAATTAATGTTAGTATATAATTCATTAGGAGTAAAAACATCAATCTTATTCTTAGCAATAATATTAAGAATAATAGCAAGTAATATATTATTCATAACAAAAGTAATACCATTAATAATCTTATATATTTTATTAAGCATCTTATTAAACATACTAGTAATAAAAGCAATAGCCACAATAAGTAATGTACCAACATAAACATACACAGATGGAAAATAAATATTACTAAAAAATATAGTCATAAAATTATCAAATACTTCTGCTAACTCTTTATAATTAATTACAATATCAATACCAAATATTAATAACAAAGATAAAGTAATAATCATAATATATTTCCTATTATCAATCTTTTTAATCAAATATAAAAATGTAGCAATAACCAAAACTCCAAGAAAAATAAATATAAATTTAAAATCCAATATCATATCAAATAATATTTTAAATTTCTCTGCAATTGACAAATAAGACATCATTTTCACCCCTTTCTTTAAATTTTATTCAACACTAGTTAAATATGCAATATATACCGTTTGATGATAATTATCATCCTTTGTACAAGTAATAAGTGTAAGAGTAGTATTATTCTTATTTCTAAGAATTCTAACTCTACCAGTCTTTTTTTCATTATATATCTTATCAATTTTATATACATATTTTTTATTATTATAGTGAATAACAATATCATCATTAACTTCTAACATATATAAATTAGCAAAATAACTATTATTATAATTACCAGAATGACCCGCTATAATAAGATTACCACCTTTAATATCAGGATAATTAGATTCCGGTAAAACATATAAATTAAACTTAACATTATTAAGATTAGAATCTTTATTATAAAATCCCTTATATAAATTAATCTTACTAATATCAACAATACCTAAATATTCTTCATAAGTATAATTAGTATTTTCCCCTTTATTTTCTTCTACATTATCAATATTTTCATCTTGATTATTAAGACTATCATCCATATTCATTGAAGATAATGCCAAATTCATTTCACTAAATACAACATCCCTTTTATCTTTAATATAATCAGAAAGCAAAACGAGAGTACCACATATAACTAGTATTACTCCCGCTGCTATTTGATATCTTAAATTAATTTTCTTCATTCTTTTTATAATTTCTGTATACAATTACAGAACCAAGTCCTATAATAAGTAATCCAATTAAAGATGTTGTAATAGTCTTAAATGTTCCTGTACTAGGTACTTCAATAGTTTCAGGATTATTATACATAATAACTTTTCCATCTACTGTACCATCTTCTTTAACTACAAATGTAACAGTCTCTTTAGATAATTCATATCCATCTGGAGCAATTACCTCAGTTAAAGTATATTTACCAGGAGCAAGGCCTTCAATAACATGTGATTCATTAGTAGATACCCAAGCTTCAATTAAATTACCTTTTTCATCTCTAAGTTCAAGATGAGCTCCTGCTAACTCTTCACCAGTAGTAGAATCAACCTTACTAATAACAACAACAGGTTTATCTTTAGGAGTATTTTCCATTTTTACTTTTGTTACACTACCATCATTTTTTACAGTAAATGTTATTGTCTCTTCACTTAGTATATATCCTTCTGGAGCTATTGTTTCTGTTAATGTATATTTTCCTGGTACTAAATTTTCTATTACATGAGCTTCTTTAGTACTAGTCCATTCATCAACAATTTTACCAGTAGAATCTTTTACTACAAGATGTGCTCCTTCTAGTTCTTCACCATTTGTTACATCTACTTTAGTTATTTCTACTCTAGTAGTAATATTTACATTTAATGTTGTACTATCACTAACATTTATGTTTTCTGGATATAAAGCTGCAGTATTTTGAACTTCTGAATGTGAAGCTTTATATGAATACGCTTTATAAATACTTCCCGTTGCAGATACATTTACTTTAAAGCCTGCTGATAAACCACTAATACTTGAAGTTGGAACTTTTACAATAAATTTATCACCACTAGCAAATGAATTTTTTACATTTCCATTAACATCAGTGATTATTGTTCCTTTAGGTGCATTACTTAGACTTACTGAATAATTAGCAATATTACCAGTAGTCTTTACACTCATACTAGAACTAACATAATAATTTCTATCACTAGACAATGTTAATTTACTATTACTATTATTAATCTTTATTGATGGATTAGTATAAGAATAGCTATTAGCACCATTAATAAGTTGAGCCATTATTTTTACTACATCATTTGATGTACCACGATATGTACCATTATTTAAATCAAAATGTCTAAATAATGTAGGATCTGTTTCTAACACATACCAAATTGAAAGTGCTGTAGCATAGTAGTCTTTGTCTTCATCATTAGAAAATCTTTTATTTGGATAACCATTTTGCATAATATAAGCTATTTTTTTATCCATTTCTTTATCTAATGTGTAAGTTTCAGTACCTCTAGTACTAATCATATTTTTTGTTCTCTCAATACAATAAATAATCTTTCCATCGGTATTTTTCTTGTATTGAACATTTAAACCAACAACTCCATTTAAATATTTAGTACCATCAATTACATGTAGGTCACTACCTCTAACATTGAAACTACTTGGAGCAGTAGTCTCCGCATTAGCAGTACCTATAAATAGCATACTAACTAACATAATTAAACTAAATAAAATATTCTTTAATTTCATAATATAAAACCTCCCTTTGAAATCGGTATATATACTACCACTTTTTTTAAATATTGTCAATAGATTTAAAGAAAAAATAATACGAACAAATATTCAAAAGAAAAATCCATATACATGGATTATTTCTTCTTATCAATCATTTCATTAATTACCGTACCAAAAGATGCTATACCACTCATATCAGATGGAATAATAATCTTAGTAGAACTACCATCTGCTAATTTCTCTAGTGCTTCATAACTTTTTAAAGTAAGAACTGACGAGTCTGCTTTAGCTTCTTTTAATAATCTAATACCATCAGCCTCTGCCTGCTTCATTTTAAGTAAAGCCTCTGCTTCCCCTTCAGCCATCTTAATTTGTGCTTCTTTATGAGCTTCTGCCTTTAATATAGCCGATTCTTTTTCACCTTCTGCTATCAAAATACTAGATTTTTTTTCTCCCTCAGCTTGAAGAATCTTCTCTCTTCTTTCTCTTTCAGCACGCATTTGCTTCTCCATAGCTTCTTGAATATCTCTAGGTGGAAGTATATTTTTCACTTCTACTCTATTTACTTTAATTCCCCATGGATCAGTAGCTTCATCCAAAATACTTCTCATTTTAGAATTAATAATATCTCTTGAAGTTAAAGTTTGGTCAAGTTCTAACTCACCAATAATATTTCTAAGTGTAGTAGCAGTTAAATTCTCAATAGCATTAATTGGATCTTCAATACCATAAGTATATAACTTAGGATCTGTTATTTGAAAATAAACCACTGTATCTATTTGCATAGTAACATTATCTTTAGTTATAACAGGTTGTGGTGCAAAGTCCTTTACTATTTCTTTTAAGCTTACTTTATTAGATACTCTATCTACAAATGGTATCTTAAAATGTAAACCATTATTCCATGTAGTTAAATAACTACCAAGTCTTTCTATAACATAACTTCTAGCTTGTGGTACTACTTTAATATTTGGTATTATAAATATTACCACAATTACTAATATAGCAATTAATAATTCCATATTATTTTTCCTCCCATTTCTTTACTTTTAATTTAACACTATTAATAGATAATACCTCTATACTTTCACCCTTAGAAATATCAGTATCGGAATAAGCTGACCATTTCTTACCATCTACCTTTACTTCTCCAATATTATCTTTAATAATATCCTCAGTTACAATCCCCTTCATTCCTATTATCCTATCAATATTTGTTTTACTATTATTCATTTTAATTTTACTATATAACTTTCTACTAATAGGCATAAGTAATACTCCTACTAAGACAAATATAGTAATTTGTATCAATATATTATCAGTAAATAAAGAACTTACCATAGCAAGTAAACTACTTATCACAAACCAAATACTAACTAAATTAGTTGTAGATATTTCTATTATTCCAAGTATTACTGCTACTAAAAGCCATATATAAAATACTTCCATTATTGCCTCCTACTACAAAATATGTCTCATCTAGTTATAGTATAACAAAATACCAAAGTATTTGCAATAACATTTATCACCTTCCATGAAAATCCAAGGTATTTTCATGTCCAATCTAGCCTAATTCTTAGTCTATATTGGAGTCTCATTAGACATATTATATTCACAGTTAGTATTCTTTTAATTTGCAAGTTTACTATCACCAGTTTTATAATCTATTATAATACCATCTTCGATGTTATAAACAAAAACATTAAACTTTATACCTTTTCCATTATCTTCAACTGAGTATGCTTCCATTTCTACTCCTGTTGCTACTAGATTATTACCTTCAAATACTGGTGTTATTCTATATAAAACATGATTACCAGTATCTTTAATATATTTAGTTACCATATTTTCAAATTGTAACATTCCTTTAGTATTCATACTCCTAGTACAAGTAATTAAATTTTTTTCATTAGCATTTTCTCCAGTTAATTGGTATCCTATTAAATGACATCTATTATATAAATATTTACCATCTATATGATCATACTTTATAGTATGCCAACCACTAGGTTTTATCATGCCTATTGAGCCTCTCTTTTCAGTAGGCATTAAGTCTTTACTTATATTAGCAGAAGCAACACCACATCTACCTAGCAAATCAAGTTCACTATATTTTTCAAAACTAGTAGTAGTATATTCCTCTTCTTTAAAATACGGAATATTATCATTTACTATTACGTAGCTATTACCATCATATTCTGGTAAATTCTCAATATCATAACTTTCATTAGATGTATTTATTATACTATATGTATAATTATATATATCATCTTTGAAATAAAATAAAACTCCTAATAATAAAATAAAAACAAATAATTTACTTCTTTTCTTCATATTCTTACCTCTATTTAAGTATATCATAAATTATTTGTTTTTTATACATATTCTATTAAATTATTTTTCTTTTAATTGCTTATCCATATCAACATATCTTCTATCCAGTGCATTCTCACTAGTTATGGCACTATGACCAGTTTGCATCTCATAAGATTCTTTTGCTATTTTAGATACACCACCACCTCTTTTAGCAACTTTTAAATTATCTTTTAATCCTTGCGGTCTCTCCTTTTTAGCTATATCTCTTGCAGTTACCTCCCCCAAATCAGTTAGTATTACTTCTATATCTGACATATTATCTCTTAAAGATTCTTTTCTTATACCTTTAAAATCTTTATATTCATTAGTTTTCATACCAGACCAGGCTTTATAAATCTCATTTGTTAATATTGCATATTCATAATTTTTAGTAATACCATTTTCTTTCCATACATCTGTTAACTTCTTACAGTTAAGAATTCCTTTTAATCTTACTTCAATCCAACTATCTGAATATCCTTTCTTACGATAATAATCAATTGCTCTATCAATTGCTTTTTCTGGATCAAATACTTCATCAATTCTTTCTTTTCCTAAAGAGGCTAACCACATTTTAAATGGCTCTGCTTTAGGACTAGGAACTGACTCAATAAGTCTAAATATACCTTCAGTATCAAGTGTATCGGTTTGCCTATTTTTTCCATCAAGGGCTATCATTTTCAATTGCACGATTTTTTCGTGCAATTCACTTCCATCTTCTTTTAATTTTCTTTTTAAATCGCTCCAATATTTCCTTGGTTCTTTGCTTTCTGTTAAAACACTAATAACATCAACTACACTAAAATAATAGTCTTCTTTTTCACTATTCCAAATACTCCTTATTGCTATTTTTTACTAAGGTGTTATGTGTTGTTACCTTAGTTTACCTGTATTACTACAGGTCATCTCCTTCCAAATTCATTTTGCCCGGCACTTAAATTAAATTCAATTACTAATATTTCTTTTATTTTGATACCAATTTTTTTATTTTTTTATTCTATTTTTTGTAGTTATGTGATATAATTTATTTGTGTCCTCGTAGCTCAGTAGGATAGAGCAATTGCCTCCTAAGCAATAGGTCGTTGGTTCGATTCCAATCGAGGACGCCAGTAGATGTTTAAAGCTTTATAGCTTTTTTTATTTTATGTTTTTTAAAAAAATGACCTTTGTTATTTTTAGAAAATGTATAAATCTTTATTTTTTTGAAAAAATATTTTTTGAATTTGGCTTATTTTCAAGCTTTTCTTTATTTTTAATTTTTATAAAATAGAGTTGCGTTATTTTTTTTAAAACATTAAACTACATTTTTGTTAAATTTTTGTCAATTGTCGTAAAGCGAACAAAAAAATTTTTAGTGCTTTTTCTAGTGTTTATGGGCTTCTGTAAAAAGTGCTGAAAAAATATCAAAAAAATGACTTGTTTTTTTGTTTTTTCCTTTATATAATCAAATTGTAAATCGTAGATGTATAGAGAGGGAAGTGTTATGAAAACAGATCAAAGATTAGAAACATTAAAAGTTATTAAAAGAGATGGGAAGCAAGTAGCTTTTAATGAAGAGAAGATTGCTATAGCAGTAAAAAAAGGGTTTGATAGTTCATTAAATGAAAATTATGAACCTAGTGATAGCAATAAAGTTTTTAATAGTGTTATGGAGGCTATAAAAGAAAAGTATGCAAATTTAGAATTAATTAAGATTGAAGATATTCAAGATTTAATTGAATCTAAGTTAGAAGAATTGGGATATCATGATGTTTTAAAATCATTTTCTAGTTATCGTAAGAGAAGAGCAGAATCTAGGGAAGTATTTCAAAAAAGATATCATAAGTTGATGAAAATTATTGAATCATTATCTTTGAAAACAGCATTAGAAGATGATAACAAAAGAGAAAATGGAAATATTGATGGAAATTCTGCAATGGGAACTATGTTACAATATGGTAGCAATTTATCTAAAGAATTTGCTAAGTCTTATATGATGGAGGCAAGATTTGCAGAAGCTCATGATAATGGAACAATACATATTCATGATATGGATTTCCTACCTATGGGAACTACAACATGTTGTCAAATTGATTTATTAGAATTATTTAAGGATGGCTTTTCAACGGGACATGGATTTCTTAGATGTCCACAAGACATTATGAGTTATTCAGCTCTTGCAGCAATAGCTATTCAGTCTAATCAAAACGATCAACATGGTGGTCAAAGTATTCCAGCTTTTGATTATTTTCTTGCTCCTGGAGTTTTAAAGACGTTTAAAAAACAATTTAAACAAACATTATATGATTATTTTGATTTATTAGGTTTTGTTCATTTAATAAAATGGGAACATATTGTTAAAGAAATTGACAAATTAAAATCAATTGAATTTGATATTAGTATGTTTGAAGAATATTATAAAGATAGCAGTGAAGTAGAAAGAGTATTTAAGGTTTCTTATGATAAAGCAATAGCTAAAACGAATAGAATGACTTATCAAGCAATGGAGGCTTTTATCCATAATTTAAATACTATGCATTCTAGGGCTGGAGCTCAAGTTCCATTTTCATCTATTAATTTTGGAACAGATGTTTCTCCTGAGGGAAGGATGGTTACTAAAAATTATCTTTTAGCAGCAGATGCTGGACTTGGTAAGGGAGAAACACCAATATTTCCGATTTCTATTTTTAAAGTAAAAGAGGGACTTAATTATAATCCAGGAGAACCAAATTATGATTTATTTAAATTATCTTGTAAAGTTTCTGCTAAGAGGTTATTTCCAAATTTCTCATTTATTGATTCTTCCTTTAATTTACCATATTATAAAGAAGGAGATTATCGAACAGAAATTGCGTATATGGGATGTCGTACTAGGGTAATGGCCAATCCTGCTGTTCCAGATAATGAGATTGTAACTGGAAGAGGAAATTTGTCATTTACTACTATTAATTTACCAAGACTTGGTATTAAATATGGTATTTTAGATAACAAAAAGGCAGATATGAAAGGATTCTGGGAAGAGCTTGGAAATATTATGGATTTAGTAAAAGATCAATTGTTAGAAAGATTTGAACTTCAATGCAGTAAAAAAGTTTATAATTTCCCATTTTTATTGGGTCAAGGGGTATGGATTGATTCTAAAGGATTGAAGCCAAATTCTAGATTAAAACCAATTTTAAAGAATGGAACTTTAACTATAGGATTTATTGGTCTTGCTGAATGTTTGAAAGCTTTATGTGGACATCATCATGGTGAAGATGAAAAAGCTCAAAAATTAGGTTTAGATATTGTGAAATTTATGAGGGATAAAATTGACGAATATGTTCAAGAATATAAACTTAATTTTTCTCTTATTGCTACACCTGCAGAAGGTTTGGCTGGTAGATTTACTAGAATAGATCAATCTATTTACGGAATTATTCCAGGTGTAACAGATCGTGAATATTATACAAATTCATTCCATGTTCCAGTATATTATGATATTAGTATTGTTGAGAAATTAAAGATTGAAGGGAAATATCATAAATATACGAATGGAGGACATATTAGCTATATTGAAGTAGATGGAGATACGGCTAATAACTTGGAAGCTTTTGAAGCGATTGTTCGTTTGATGCATGATAATGATATTGGTTATGGAGCAATAAATCATCCAGTAGATCGCGATCCAGTTTGTGGTTATACGGGAGTAATTAATGATGTTTGCCCAGGATGTGGTAGAAAAGAAGCAGAGGGCGTAACGGTTGAGAGAGTTAAAAACGCAAGCTTATCTTATTATGGAAATTAGAAGGGAAGGATTAAAATGAAAGATAGCGAAAGAATTATTGGTGAAGGGGTGGAATTTGAAAGAATTAGAAGAATTACTGGTTATTTAGTTGGGACAACAAAGAGATTTAATAATGGTAAAAAGGCAGAAGAAAGAGATCGCGTTAAACATTCTACTAAAGGCTTATTAAAAGAAGAAAAAGTAGCATAATGCAAATTCGCTTAGCAAGTGATTTACAAAGAGATTCAATTGTAGATGGAGAAGGAATTCGTTCTGTTTTATGGACTCAAGGCTGTGGACATCATTGCCCTGGGTGCCAAAATCCATCTACTTGGTCTTTTAATGAAGGAATGTTAGTTGATTTAGAAGATGTCTTTTTGGCATTAGATGAATTAGAAGGACAAGATGGCATTACTTTTTCGGGGGGAGATCCAGTTTATCAAGCTTCAGCATGTACTCTTATAGCTAAGCATGCTAAAAGTATTGGTCTTAATGTGTGGTGCTATACGGGCTTTTTATATGAAGATATGTTAAAGGATGAGGACCGCCGAGAATTTTTAAATTATATTGATGTTTTGGTTGATGGGAAATTTATTTTAAAAGAAAAAAGTCTTTCTTTATATTTTAAGGGTTCTAGGAATCAAC
>OGPL01000840.1_pt1 | contig 31441 bp, 23 predicted proteins | sample 1552901 | NCBI WGS metagenome assembly OGPL01 (sample SAMEA2580244, study PRJEB22360) | human gut metagenome | biome: human gut; feature: human-associated habitat; material: faeces | place: Denmark | collected 2008/2010 | reverse complement strand
ATCCCATAGCGGTGGGCTGTGATATTTAAAACTTACTCAACCGTTTTAACCTTAACGCTTGCATACTCACTGCTCTTGTCCGCACCGTCAACCGTTTTGACAGATTTGATGCGGAACGTATATGCCGTACCCTTTGCAAGCCCCTTGACAGTAAACGTAAGCGTGGTGTTGTTCTTTGTGGTAGCAATTGCCGTCCACTTTCCACCCTTATACTGCTCGATAACATAGCCCGTAGCCTTGTCATTCTTGCACCAATCGAGTTTCACCGCCGTCTGCGAAACAGCAGAACCTGTAAACTTTGCCACATTCGGTATATCAGTTGTTCCGACTACTCTTACATAACTGCCGTAAGTTGTTGTATCTCCGACCGTTTTATACGCTTTTATTCTGAACGAATAGGTGGTATCATTCTTAAGTCCCTTAACAGTAAACTTAAGCGTTGTGTTGTTCTTTGTGACAGCAATCTCAGTCCATTTTCCGCCCTTATACTGCTCGAGGACATAACCAGTAGCACCGGTATTTCTGTCCCAGCCGAGCGTAATCCATGTACCCGTGGTCGATGTGACCTTGGCGTTCTTCACCGTACCTAAAAGCGTTGACGCTTTGACAGTCACATAGTCACTGTAATTTGTCTTGCCGCCGTCATTCTTATATGCTTTTACACGGAATGAATACGGTGTGCACTCCGCAAGCCCCTTGACAGTAAAGGTAAGAGTATAGTTGTTTTTGGTAACTGCGATCTGCGTCCACTTACCGCCCTTGTACTGCTCAATTATGTAGCCTGTAGCGGATGTATTTCTGTCCCAGTCAAGCTGTATTGCCGTAGCGGTAACGCCCTGAGCCTTCAGCCCGGTAACACCTGCAAGTTTTGTCTTTACCGCAAGTCTTGTGTAGTCGCTATTGACAGTGCCGTCATCGGTATCTTTGAATGCCCTTATCCTGAGCGAATAGATTGAATCCGCCTTGAGAGAACCTACAGTACAGCTTGTAACACTGCTGTCGTAAGTCCTGAACACCTCGTTCCACTTTCCGCCCGTGTACAGCTCAACCGCATATCCGTCCGCATCGGAAACCTTCTCCCAGCCGAGTACCGCCGATGATTTTGTCTGCGAGCCGGAAGCAAAACCCGTAACCGCAGGAACTATAAGCTGTTCCTCATAATTATCCTTATAGCTGTAACCGCACACCGAGCATTCGTACAATGTATACCCTCTGTTGCTGTAGCTTGGTTCAACCACGGTTTCAACATATTTATGCCCCGTAGCCGCTATTTTTTCCTGTGCCACAATAACCGCATTACAAACCGAGCAGTGCTTGCCCTCGGTATATCCGTCCGCAGTACACGTTGCCGCTACCGCCTTGTCGACAACCTCCGTATGACCCTTTGCCTCAATTACAGTAACATCAGTCTTTGCGTCACATCTTGAGCAATGCCTTGACTTCGAGCCGTCATTAACGCAGTCGGCTTCTTTATCAATCGTCCACTGATCAGAATAATCATGTCCGAGTGCATCAATCGTCTTAGTTTCCTCCGCTCCGCATACCGAGCAGCTGCGTTTCATTTCACCGCCCTCAGTACAGGTGGGCTTAACCGTGGTTTGCCATTCGCCAAACACATGGCAGGTACTTACCTCAAGCATTTTACATTCGCTGTAGCCTGTTTCACTGCCGTAATTTTTAAATGCTCTTATTCTGAACTCGTATTTTGTTGATTCCGTAAGTCCGCTGACAGCATATTTGCCTACAGAACCGTCATTCAGAGACGCTATCTCTTTCCACTCGTCACCGACAAGCTGTTCAATGAAAACTCCGCAGTTTTCCGATATGCCGTCCCATTTCAATGTCAGACCGTTCTTATTTATATCCGTTGCCGAAAAATCGTCGAACTTCTCGTCAAACGTGAGCGAGATCCACTGTGTAGCCGTATTGTTGTAGTCATAATATTCGTCATTGTCGCTGATAACGGTAACCGTAATCTCATCGCTGAATTTGCCCTCCGGCACAAGCTCCGATTCATCAAGCTCGGCAATCTTGGATTCGTTGAACGAAATATCGTCAAAGTGTCTGCTGAGTATCTCCTTACCCGTGCTGTCAGATACCTTCAGCGTTCCGCCTGTTACAACATCGGTGTTGTTAAGAACGGTAAATATAAGCGAATGGCTTTCACCAAACTTATACTCTTCCGTTTTCACCTCAAGGTCAGATTTAGTAAAGTCAAGACCGTATCTGTTGTTTTCGGGAGTTCTGTCGTTTTTAAGATAAGCGTCAAGCGCCTCATCTGTAAGCACCGATGAATCGGAAGGCTCTGCTACCGTAACATATATCCTCTTGCCGATACAGTTGTCATCGGGCTTAATAAGCAGGGTGCATTCCGACGTTTCACCGGGCTCTATATTAAGGTTTTCCAGCGTATAGGTGTTTATCGTGTTCATCTGCTCATCGGATATTCTGAACGCTGCCGTCTGCACCGTTTCCGAGCCGTTGTTAGTAAGCGATACATCTATCGGTATCTGTGAGGAATTGACAAGATAATTTGAATTTACATCTGCTAAATTCAGCACTATGTCCTTGCTCTTTTTAACCTTTACAAGATACAGTTTATGCGGTTCGGTTACACTGTCAGTTTCTCCGGCATTAACAAGTATGTTCTGACCGTCAGAACTCAGTGCAACAATATTACCGTAGCAAGAATAGTATTCATAAGGAGCAGACCACTTAATTCCGTCATATTCCATCAGATATACACTGCTCTCCGTTGTAGCGTTTTTTCCGCTGAAATAAATTGTATTATCATCTAAAACGCCGAATCCACCGCTTATATAATCATCGGTTTTTATGACACTCGAAGATTCTGGCTTTTGCGTATAACATAACCGTTCATCATTTGTCCATAATAATGTGCCGTATTTATCCGCAGTAAATTCAAAATTTTCTATACAGCCCTCATCTACAAGCATTGGTTCTCCGCCCTTTGTATCAATCACATAAAGCTGTATATCATCAAAAGTTCCAAAATCACCGTCACTGTCAACTGTATATGCTATATACACATCATCTGAAATTTTACCCGATTTTGCAGAAATAATATAACCTATTCCTGTTTTGATTTCCTTGATATCTGTTCCGTCATAAAGAACTATACTGTTATTTTCGGTGTTGCCGAACGGACTGCCGTCTGTATTGTTAACCCATACCGCACAATCATCATTTGCATCGGGTGCGAAATTATATCCATCTTTGCTGTAAATAACATTTGTGTTTTCAAATTCGAGCGTTTCATAATTGAATTTCGATACAGCTATTCCTATATTATCTGTTATTTCACTGTTTGACGCATCATCAGAAAACAGTTTTGTTGCCTGCTGATATATGAGGAATATATCGTTGCCGCTCTTGTATAATTTCGGGCTGTACTCGCCGTAACCGTTATCGTTGACTGCCTTTACATTACTCCATTTTCCGTCTTTGAATACAGATGTCACAACATAACTTTGGTTGTTTACCCCTCTGCTTACATCACTATTTGTTGATGCCAGTATTGTCAGCTCATCAGTAACAATGACATCTGAAGAAGCCAGATAAGAAACATCTTTAGCAATAAGTCCGTTATCGTTCTCAGTTACAGCAAGTTGCTGATTACTTTGTGATACCGTATAATTATCAATATTCAACGCCGGATCAACCGCAGTTTCATTAAATTGCGGAATACAGTTAACAATTTCTTCACGCAAACTTATAGTATCGCTTATGCGGTTTTGATTTCTTGTGTACAGATTTTTTGTTCCACTGAATAAAGTCCAGTTATACGACATTGTAAGGAAATTAGCTCTGAAACCTGTTTCACCCCTTATATCAACGGAATTTAGCCCCTGTAATTTCTTATCTGTATTACAAATACATATATTAATTGGCAATTCAAGCTGACCGTAAACCCCGACATTTGCAACTTTATTCAGACCTATACCAGCATACGGCATAATATACGGTGTAATTACCAGTCCTATATCAGCATTGATCTTTGTATTCGCTGTACCGATTCCGGAAATTGAACTTTCAATTGTTGTTTCCAGTTTTACACCTCCCTTTATACTGAGGACAACAGGAACAACAGAAACAAAAAACTGCTTTGAGTATGTAGCCGAAAAGTCAGCGGTAATCACAAGATCAAAACCTACCGTCGTTCCTTCGGCACTATTGTTTATTTTAGCATATCCACAGCCTACAATGGTAATATCTATGCCGCCTTTTAGTCCGGGAATTGAAGATTTCTTTACATTTGCCAGATATTTCGATTTAAGTTCAGTAAGGGATTTAGCCGATAAATAACTTTTATTTTTCGACAAATCCGATTTAAATTTTTCATAATCCTTTTTAAAATTGAAAAAGCCGGACTCGGAATCAAGGACATCTTTATTTACTCCTACTCCGACACGCACCTCATCGCCCGAAGTTTTTACATACAGCGGAAAGTTCGGTATACTGAGTGTAGACGAGCCAAGCCAGCTGAGATCATCGGAAAAACCTAATGTGATGTTATCTCCGCTTAATTGAAAAGAGTTGAAATCATTAGAATTATCGTTTGCTTTAACATTGATATTATATGTTAAGCTGTTTCCGTCATTAAGTAGGCAGACTACTTTCAGATTTGAGTTATCTTTCAACTGAGAGGTACTGATTTTAATCTTATTGGACGAAGAACTGCTTAACAGCTTATTACCGTTATATACTTTATACGAAGAAATACCGCTTGTGTTACCGGCACAATATAAATAGAAGTCATAATATGACGTATGTCCGCTTGATGTACGTTTAAGATCAATGGTTTTTACCCCGTGAAGTACATCTGTTGCCTTTCCGGTTGAAATATATGTACCGATGCTTCCGTTATCATACACCATGTCAATATTTGACTTTTCACTGAAATAGATATTCGATAATGAAGCGTTCACCGCCGAAGATGCAGAAATCAGTGAAACTGTATTGACACTGCCTGTCGAAAGCGTATTAAGCGATACCTTAACGCTTTTATAACCGTTAGCATTAATTATGATTGAAGCACTACCGGGATTGGAAATATGAACTACACCGTTGCTGACATCGTAAGTTTTATCACCACACACAACGATGGCGTTTTTCAATGCATAACCTTTACTATCGGTAATTTTTAAATTATATGAGGTTTTTATCGGTCCATCAGGTTGATGCATTCCCATAGGACAGTTTTCGTCAGGACAAGAACCATATTCGGATAGTTCAAAATAATATTCTGATTTAATGGGTAGTCCCATTTGATAGGAATATTCAGAATATTTTGTACCATAAGGAATATGTATGTGTTTTAAGTTATCGCAGTATTCAAAAGCACGCTCACCTATACTCGTCACACTGTCCGGTATCGTTATGCTTGTAAGGCTTTTACAACCGCTGAAAGCATAATCGCCTATACTCGTCACACTGTTCGGTATCGTTACACTTGTAAGACTTGTGCAATCTTCAAAAGCACCAAATTCAATACTCGTCACGCTTTCTGGTATCGTTATACTTGTAAGGCTTGCGCAAACGCTGAAAGCCCAATCGTCTATACTCGTCACACCGTTCGGTATCGTTATATTTGTAAGGCTTGTACACCAACTGAAAGCACCAATGCCTATCTCCGTCACACTGTCCGGTATCGTTATGCTTGTAAGGCTTTTACAACCGCTGAAAGCACTCTCACCTATACTCGTCACACTGTCCGGTATCGTTATGCTTGTAAGGCTTTTACAACCGCCGAAAGCACTCTCACCTATACTCGTCACACTGTCCGGTATCGTTATAGTTGTAAGGCTTGTGCAACGCCAGAAAGCAAATTCGCCTATACTTGTCACACTGTTCGGTATCGTTATACTTGTAAGGCTTGTGCAACCGTTGAAAGCATACTTGCCTATACTCGTAACACTCTTGCCGTCAATATCCGCCGGAATATCGATCTTTTCTGTGCTACCACTATAATCCGTAATCTCTACCGTACCGTCACTGAGCACGCTGTACTCAAAATCCCCATACTTCTCTGCCCCTGCCGTCGTCGCCACGCTCTCCCTTACAAACGGCAAAATATCCCCCAAAGGCGTACCCAGAACGGCAAGTGCCATCACCGCCGCAACAAACCCTGCCGCAAATCTTTTAAGTTTCATAATACACTCTCCTCGTCATATTGCAAAAGCAAGTATAATGCTTATAACTATTCATTTTAATGATACCACTATTTGCCGAAATGTCAATATTTTCGACAAAATTAACACGCAGAACGGCAAATCGTGTTTCCACAGCATATACAGCTATAGTTAGCATTTATATTAATGTATCGTTATATCGAAAACCAAAAGTTTATATTTGAATCAAAATAGACCGATTTTCACCCTGTTTTTTACTCATAATTGCCAATTTTATCCTTGTGCGCATTTCACCCGCAAATGTGCACACTGCACAACACTTGCACAATCCCCCGAAAATCCCATAGCCATGCGGAAAACTTCACTTTTTCCCGAAAAACGAATGTGCACCTTGATATTTCCATTCACGGAAATTATTTAAAGAGCATATACTACTCTTGTATCAACCATAATATACCATAAATTTACATAATGAGGTGATTTTTAATGTGTGGAATAGCAGGTTGGATAGATTGCCGCAGGCTGTGCGACAGCGCCGCAATAATGCGTAGAATGGCTCAGTCAATGGTTCCGAGAGGTCCCGATAGCGGCGGCTTTTACACCGATGATAACTGTGCCCTCTCCCACCGCCGCCTTAGCGTCATAGATCCTGCCGGCGGCGCTCAGCCGATGACCCGCAAAACACCCCTCGACAGCTACACTATCGTCTATAACGGAGAGCTTTACAACACCGCCGAAATCCGCTCTGAGCTTGAATCTACGGGCATTTCGTTCACCTCCTCCGGCGACACGGAGGTACTGCTCTGGGCATACATCACCTGGGGCGAGGCCTGCCTCGACAAGCTCAACGGAATATACGCCTTTGCCGTGTGGCAGGAAAAGGAAAAACAGCTCTTCCTCGCCCGTGACAGAATCGGCGTGAAGCCGCTGTTTTACTACGAATACGCAGGTGGTCTTATCTTTGCGTCCGAGATAAAAACGCTCCTCGCCCACCCTATGATAGAGCCGGTAATCGACCGTGACGGCATCGCTCAGATAATGCTCTTAGGTCCTGCGAGAAAGCCGGGAAGCGGCATCTTCAAAGGGATCAGAGAGCTTTGCCCCGCCGAGTGTGCCATGTACTGCCGATGCGGCCTCAGAAAGCGCACCTACTGGTCGCTCCACGCCCTTCCCCATAAGGAAACCGTAGAGGAGACCGAGCAGCACATAGCCTACCTCCTGACCGATGCTATAAAGCGCCAGCTTGTCAGCGATGTTCCGCTTTGTACAATGCTTTCGGGCGGTCTTGACAGCAGTATCATAAGCGCAGTTGCCGCCCGTGAGTTTGAGCAAAGCGGCAGGCAGCTCACCACCTATTCGATCGACTACAAGGACAACGAAAAGAACTTCCACAGCAGTAAATTCCAGCCCGATATGGACGCACCGTGGATACGGAAAATGTCAGCGTTCATCGGCTCTAAGCACATAAATATCGAGGTCGATACGCCCGCTCTGACTGATGCTCTGGAGCTGTCAACTTATGCTCGCGACCTGCCCGGAATGGCAGACGTGGACAGCTCTCTGTACCTATTCTGCAAGGCTATCAAGGGCAACTTCACCGTTGCTCTCAGCGGCGAGTGTGCCGATGAGATCTTCGGCGGCTATCCGTGGTATCACAACGAGGAAATTCTCTACAAACCGGGATTTCCGTGGGCTTGCTCGACCGCATCCCGTGCGGGTCTGCTCTGCGAGGGGATACTGGGCGACATTGACCCGAATGATTACGTCAACTTCTGCTGTAACGAAACGCTTAAGAACACCGAATATCTCGACACCGACAGCCGCAAGGACAGACGTATGCGTGAGATGTTCATGCTGAACTTCTATTGGTTTATGCAATGCCTGCTTGACCGCAAGGACAGGATGAGTATGGCTCACGGGCTTGAGGTCAGGGTGCCGTTCTGCGACCACAGGATTGCCCGTTACGCTTTCAATATTCCGTGGGAGATAAAGGCGGCAGGAGGCAGGGAGAAAGGCATTGTCCGCCGTGCGATGAAAGGCATACTGCCCGACGATGTGCTTTGGCGCAAGAAATCGCCGTATCCCAAGACCCACAACCCGACCTATCTTGCCGAGGTTATCCGCAGGATGAGGGCGGTGCTTGCCGACAAGGATTGCCGCCTTACCGAGATTGTCAGCCGTGAAAAGCTGTTACGGCTGTGCGACGATCCGACACTGTTTGAGGGAAATTGGTACGGTCAGCTTATGACCTCGCCGCAGATTTTCGCCTACCTCTTACAGATAGAATACTGGCTCAGGCGGTATGATGTGAGAATTGACAGGCAATAAATACGCAAAACGGGTATCGGCATTTTACCGATGACCGTTTCAGACTGTCGATAAACCTATATAATTTTTGAAAATGGGGTCGCAGGGGCGTAGCCCCCGACAGGGTCTAGGGGCGGTAGCCCCAGTAAAATCCCCCTTTCCTGGGGAAAGGGGGCAGGGGGATAGGGGTAGTGAGTTAGAAGTCTGTTTTTATAAAATAGAGTGGATTCCATATCCCTATAAGAATGCTTTGTTGGCTTTGCGACTACAATTGCAGGGAAGCAAAACAAACAGAGCGTTCATTTAAAGGCAAGGGTGATAGTGCGAGGCGAGGCGGTTGATGTGCTTTTTGAGAGGGTTGTGGGAATGGAGAGGTTGGTGGGTGTAAAGCAATCCCTCCGTCTTGACGGCAAAAAAGTTTGCAACATAGAAATGGTTGGCATATTGCAAGCAGAAAGCAATAATATCAAGGCTTGTGCCTTGCCGTCAATCCACCTCCCTTTGACAAGGGAGGCAAGTGTGATGGTGCAAAGCAAGGGATAGTGCGGTTTTGGGAGGGTTGGTGCGGGGCGATGGATTATTGTCCTTTTACAATGGTTGTGAGAAGGGCTATATTCGGTGCGACGATCCGACACTGTTTGAGGGGAATTGGTACGGTCAGCTTATGACCTCGCCGCAGATCTTCGCTTACCTCTTGCAGATAGAATATTGGCTAAGGCGGTATGATGTGAGGATTGACAGGCAATAAATACGCAAAACGGGTATCGGCTTTCACCGATGCCCGTTATATTTTACTTCTTTGTTCGGACTGTCAACAATATCTGCCGATTTTCTCAAGAACGGCAATAAACCGCTTGTCATCACGGATAGCGTTATATCTGTCCGCCTGCATTTTATCGTACAATTCCTTGCAGTCCGTGAAATCGTAATTCTTGATAGTATTGAACGGACCATATTCGAGATTATTTACAAGCAGAGATGTGTGCCGTGCATTTTCGGGTAGCGTATCTGACATTACAGCAAATTGAGCCGCTTTTTCAAGACTTGATAACGCGAGCTCATAATCGCCCTCAGACATAGCCAGATCAGCAATATACCTATGCGTAATTGACACTGTACCGCTGTAATTAAGATAATCGCCGTCATCAAATACAAGTTCAAGAATCGCAAGCGCCTTTTTCATTATTTCTATTCTTTCCGCATCGGACATAGTTTCATTCCTGTATCCGAGGTCAGCCAGATTTATTAACGCACACCAAAATATACTTGTATACCACTTTATTGCACGTTTCAGATGTGTTTTCTGCTGTTCTCCCTCATATAAATCCCCGAGAACTACTGTATCGGTACATCCTATATTGGGAAGCTTCTTAGCGTATTCAATCGCCTTTTCCTTTTCTCCGAGACTTGAATAGATATAGCAAAGCTGCTGAGTTGTTTGGTTAATAATCGCACCGTCTGTGCAATGCGATAAAATACGATTTCCTATTTCGGCAGCCTCACGATTGAAGCTGATTTTTTCTTCTTCGGACAATCCCCGACCGTCTTTGTATTCACAGAATGCCAGTTGATTGACAAGCCTGAATTGAAGCTCATAATTTGTAGGATAGGTTTTTACCGCATCACGCAGTAGCAGAATATTCTCATAGATCAAGCCCTTTGAGCCATTCTCTTCAAGCTGTCCGAGCAATTCTTTTAGCTGTTCCTCGCTCCTCCAATTCTCCATTCCCATAAGCTCGTCAAGAGTAATTTCAAAGTAGCTCGCAATAGTCGGCAATAGCGTTATATCAGGATAAGTCGTTCCGTTCTCCCAGCGGCTCACTGCCTGTGCCGACACACATAGAACATCAGCAAGCTGTTCCTGTGTAAGCTCACGCTGTAATCGGAATTTCTTTAGGTTTTCGCCAAGTTTAAGCCCTAGATTTAGCATAGTGTTTTCCTCCGTACTGTTCATTTGGAGCTCCTGCTATAATAATATTCGATTTCAGCAGATTTGTCTATAGCTCGTTTGTTGAGAAGAATTCAACTATAGTGAGAGTGATTGCCGGATGCTTACCGAACTTTGTTGATATATTATGAAGTCTAAAGTGCTTTTAATTTATACACATATAAGCTGAACCTAAGTCATATGGAATAAACCGTTCCGCAAATTCTATTACCGACTTTATTTGATTATATCTCCGGTTATCCTCTCCGTTTGTTCCCTCGATTATATCAATGATTCTTTCGTTTTGCATAAAAGTCAGTTTCCAGTGGTATCCGTCAATAAGTGCTTTACCGTGATTATCGGAATCATAGCAAAACAATTCAGAAGCCGCCGGGTTAATAATATGACCTGCCGTTTCTTTATTTATCCGAAACAGAATGTCATCATTGCTTTGGAACAAATCTCTGTATTCAATAAGACCGTTTCTGTGAATACATACTCTGTACCGTTTGTCATAAGCCGCCTCATTGTATATTTCGAGACGGTTCACCATTCTGAGTAACATATGACGTTTACGTCTTGACTCGTAATTGCTCATTATACGCTTTCTGAATTCAGCCGGAACAGGAACATTGTATTTGTCTACATAATTTGTAAAAACATCAGTCCAGTAGTACAGCCCATCCGAATAGATGTTTCCGTAACCGATAATTTCGTCGGGATTTATAATGTCACGCTCTGTACCGGGACAGCAGATTACACAATGCTCTCTCAGATATTCCAGTATTATTTTCTTTTGGCTGTCCGGTTTTTCGCAAACAAGCTCTTTTATTTTCGGAAGCGATTTATCGCCATATTCATAAGCAAATCTCACGTCTATATGACTGCGTTCCATAGTAAGCCTTTCAATATCGAATTTTGATATTATGCAAAAGCGGTCACAGCATATCACCGTGACCGCTTTAGTTTGTAGAAAAAGTCTGTTTTTTCAAAAATGCCGGTTCTCTATCCCTGCAAGAACGTGTGGGCTTTGCGACCACAATCGCAGGGAAGCAAAACAAACAGAGCGTTCATTTTAAGGAAAGGGTGTTGGCGGTTTTCGTGGGATAGTGCGGAAAATCTCAATGATGGTGCGGATGGGGAGCAATCCCCACCGTCACGGCTCGGAATAGTTTCAGAATCGTAAAGGCAGGACTATCTGAATACTGTACAGCAAGCCATAAAATTTTATCAGCCGTGCCACCTCCCCTTTTTCGAGGGGAGGCAAGTGTGGTGGTGCTTTTCGAGGGGTAGTGCGGTTTTGAGGAGGGGTGGTGCGAGCAAGGGGTTATCGTTCTTTTACAATGGTCGTGGGGATAGATAGGTTCGGTGCAACGGGAGGGGCAAGCCCCTCGCCCTACGAAAAGCGAGATGTGATAGTTTAAATGCAAAACCGTATAAGCACACACAGACGATTGCAGAACGAAAAGCGAGGGTGATAGTGCGGTTTTGGAAGGGGTGATGGAGTGACAATCCCTTCGGTAGTCGCCCGAATTTTTTAGGGCGACAGCACCTCACCTTTGACAAGGGAGGCAAGGGTGATGGTGTAAAGCAAGGGATGGTGCGGTTTTGGAAGGGGTGTTGTAAGGCGAGGCGGTGGAGATGAGGCAATCCCTCCGTCTTGACGACAAAAAGTTTGCAACATAAAAATGATTGGCATATCGCAAGCAGAAAGCAATAATATCAAGACTTGTGCCTTGCCGTCAATCCACCTCCCTTTGACAAGGGAGGCAAGGATATAGTGCTTTTCGAAGGGATAGTTTACAATAACAATGATATTTAAAGCGGTCACAGCTTGCCGCCGTGACCGCTTTATATTGATTATTGCTTTGTGTAATCCCGCCGTTTCGCTATTCTGCGAATAGCTCAGACAATTCCAAAGGCGGAATTTGAAACGGCACATTGCCGTCCGCCGTTTCGTTATTCTGCGAATAGCTCAGACAATTCCAAAGGCGGAACTTGAGGCGGCTCACAGCCGCCCGCTTAGCTGTCGAGGGTTTTGGGGTCGTCTATTTTTTCGCCTAAGAACTTGGGAAGCTCCATACCTGCCTGGTTGAACATTTCACCCATAGGCGGAATAGCTTTCATTATACCGCTGATAAAATCGGCTGTGGCGGTCTTGCCGTTTTCGCCATTTGAGCCACCGTCCCAAACGGTTACCTTGTCTATCTTTATGTTCTTGATAGCTTCTACCTGTATCTTCATCAGCTCTTCCATGTTGTTTGCAAGAATCAGCTTGATTGCGCTGTCTGCGTTTCCGCCTGCGGCATTTACAAGCTCTCTCATACCGTCGGCCTGCTTTACGAGTATCTCCTGAGCGCCTCGTGCCTGTGCTTCCATCTTTGCAAACAGAGCGTCAGCCTCACCCTTTGCGGTACGGCGTGCAACCTCTGCCTGAGCCTCGGCCTCGATCTCAGCCTGCTCCTTGGCAATCTTAGCCTTAACGATTATATCCGCCTGCTGAGTTGCAGTTTCGAGGGCGGCACGGGTCTGTTCTGCCTGCTGCTGTGCTATGTAGGCTTCTTCCTTTGCCTTAGCTGCCTGAACAGCTTCTGCGGCTGTAGCAAGACGCATTGATTCCGCTTCCTTTTCACGTCTTAAAGCCTCAGACTGAGCGACCTCGATCTTGGACTCGTTCTCACCCTTGATAGCAAGAGCGTTTGCGGCAGCGACCTGTATACGCTGGTCACGCTGTGCGTTAGCCTGACCGATCTCACCGTCACGATCCTTTTCGGCAACGGATTTCTTCGCATCGTTGATAGCCTTTGCGGCAGCTTCCTTACCGAGCGCTTCGATATATCCCGACTCATCGTTGATATCGGTTACGTTAACGTTGATAAGACGTAAGCCTATCTTCTTAAGCTCTATCTCAACGTTGTTTGATACGGCAACAAGGAACTTGTCACGGTCGTTGTTTATCTCCTCAATCTCCATAGTAGCAACTACAAGACGTAACTGACCGAATATAATGTCCTTTGCAAGCTCCTGTATCTCGTTCATTCTCAGTCCGAGCAGACGCTCAGCGGCATTCTGCATTATACCCGGCTCTGTCGAAATACCTACTGTGAATCTTGAGGGTACATCAACACGGATATTCTGCTTTGAAAGTGCGTTCTTCAAGTCTACATTGATAGATATGGGCGTTAAGTCCATAAACTGATATGACTGGATGATGGGCATAATGAATGCCGCACCGCCGTGTACGCACTTTGCGCTTCTTGCCTGACCGTTCTTGTCGCTTCCGACTTTACCGTAGATAACAAGTATCTTATCCGAGGGACACTTACGGTATCTTGATAAGATACCCATCAATAATGCGAATACGATAACTACCGCAACGCATATTGCAATTAAAATTTCGGGCTGCATGAATATTTCCTCCTGTAACTTAGAAATTGCTTTATTGCTTATTTATCCTTTTCAACCGCCACGACATCGCCACGCACATCTATTATCCGTACCTGCGTTCCCGTGGGGATTGTATCCTGTTCATCGGTGACAGCCGAAAGCTCTATGAAACGCTCTCCTGCCGCTATTGTCACCTTTCCCTCTCCGCTTGCGTTTGCGGGAATCGGGATATATACCCTGCCCTTTTCACCGAGCAGCCTGCGCACGTCAAGGCTTCCGTCCTGAGTGAGCTTTCTTGTAAGCTGAAGCACCTTTGCAACTCCGAGCATTGCAAGGAATCCCAGCACAAGCGCAATTATTATAGCTATCGCAACGTGAAGTCCGAGCGAGGTACATATAATACCAGTCCAGCCGAATACGCACAGGAATGTCATAATTCCCTGCAATGTGAAAAGCTGCATTGTGCCGAAATCCGCCGGATTCGAGCCGTCGCCGATTGCCGTATGTTCACAACCGTCTATTGCGTGCGCCGGCATATCCGTCGGTATATCCGCAGGCATATTGGGAACATCTCCAAGACCGTCTATTCCGCTCGTGTCGCTGAACTCAACACCCTCTCCGCCGTGACCTATACCTATCATAAGCAGGATAGTCTGTATCACTATAATAAGCGTTGCGGGTATGGCTATGCAGTAAAAGACCTGCATTGTAATACCGAGCGAATTCCACCATTCAAACATATCTTCCACCCTTTCTTTTCATATAATACTGCTGCCAAAATATTTTTCACGGGACATCCGTGAATGTCGGGTCTGTCACTTGTTGTAATAGCCCAACGTGAGAAGTATAAGAAAATTCTTGTCGGTCAGCGTCCATTGCTCATTTACATATTTGAACTCGATAGTATACTCAAATTCTTTCGATTTGAACTCCTTGTCGCCGATAACGCTGTCTATATAATCCATCTGTGCATTGTAGTCATTCTTGAATTCCGAATTTATCTTTGAATCGGTCTTTTCGTTAAACTTCTCCATATCAAGAGCGGTAAAGGTACCTGTGACACTGCCTGTTCTTGTTTCCTTGTCAGCTTTTTCGGTCAGATTATCATAGGTAACATAATTATCGAATATAGACGCTAAGGTAGCAGAATATCGTGAGAGCCATTTTGCGTCATAATCGGTGCCTGTATCGGTAAAATAAAGCTCCATACTCATTTTGGAGAAGCTGCGGCAATACTCCGCAAGACTGTCATAATCCTTGCTTTTTGCAAGCGTGAATATCTTTTCAACGGTTTCCTTCGGAGAAAGCTGTACTGCGGAGGTTTCTCCCTTATCAGAACAGGCGGTCATCGCAACCGCTGTCGAAACCGCACAGAAAAGAGCCGCCGCCCTTAATAACGTTTTCTTTAATCTATATGAAAATTTCAATTTCAATATCCTTTCTGCCTATAGCAGACCTTGCTATGTAAATTTAATTTACCTTAATTATAGCACATTTGAACGAAATGTCAATATCAAACTTTGCAATTGTAAAAAATAAGCAGTTTGCACAATATAAGCCTATGTTTTTTGTGCAATACACAGAAAAGCGACATTATTTGCGCCTGAGTTCAAAAAATTTCGGCAAATGCACTTGATTTTTTTACGGCTATCTGCTAAACTATCAATATAAAAGGTAAATTAAATTTACAGAGGCTGTTTAAAGGTAATTATCCGTAACCGTCTGAACGATAAATACTTTATCAATGCGGAAGGAGTGAAAATATGAATTCTGAAGAACTGGGAAAAAGAATTAAAGAAGCACGACTTGCCAAGAAGATGACTCAATCTGAGCTTGTCGGAACGTTCATTACAAGAAATATGCTCAGCCGTATCGAAAGCGGAAACGCCTGCCCGTCCGTGAAAACGCTTGAATATCTGGCAGGACGGCTTGACCTGCCTGCAGGAAGTCTTATATCCGACGAGGTGCAGGGCGAGGAAGATCCCGACAGAAACGCACAACAGCTTATAACGGTAAAGCGGCTGTATAAGGAAAGCGATTATTCTGCCTGCATAAAGGCGGCGGAAAAGCTCAACGGAAGTGAGTTTGAGGATGAAGGGCAAGCGATAATGGCACGCTGTTGTATAGCTTTATCGGAAAAAGCAATGAACAGCGGAGATAAAGCGGCGGCAATAAAATACGCAAAGCAGGCGCTTGAGCTTGCCGACAAGGGTATTTACAAAAGCCGTGAGATAAGCGTTGACGCTACACTTAAGCTGTCGGAAATCGCAGGAGGAAAGTAAATGGATCTCATTATAGAGGTGTTATGCGATATACTTTTTGACGCCGGAATTGCGGCAAGCACAAGCCAAAGGTTGTCAAAACCTTTAAGAATGATCTGCTGTGTGCTGACATCACTTGCTTTTATCGTAATAATTGCGATACTGACTATTGTTACGGTAATATGCGTGCAGGATATGCCTGCTGTAAGCATACTGCTCGGCGCACTTGATATAATTATGATATTTTTGCTTCTGAGCATATTCAAAAGGGCTTTCGAAACAGGAAAAGATAAAAAATGATTGACAAAGCTCTTTTTTTGGTGTATAATATTATCGTTGTGATGTCGGAAGATATCACAGGATATATGCAGACGTATCGAAGTGGTCATAACGGGGCTGACTCGAAATCTTTCCAGCGCCTGTCCGTTTCGTCCCCTCGAAAACCCTTGCTAATTCTGGGTTTCCAAAAATTCAAATCGAATATTTTTTAGCTTTCTCTCCTGCTTTTCTCTCCAAAGGATTTTTGAGTGCTTTGGAAACGACAAGAATGGCGGGCGGAAATAGACACGGAGCGATATCGAAGTGGTCATAACGGGACTGACTCGAAATCAGTTGTACCTCACGGTACCGTGGGTTCGAATCCCACTCGCTCCGCCATCAAGAGCCTGTAATCAAGCCGATTACAGGCTCTTTCCTTTTTCCGAAACGGGCAATTCCAGCCCCTTGATGATGTCCCGGCACATCTGCTCCTCTGTGTAGCCGGAGGGGAAGTATTTCCGCAGTTCCTCCCGCTTGAATTTCAGCTGCTCCTGCTGGTTGGGCTTTGCCTCCGCCAGCACGGCGTAGATCGTCTGGTCACCCAGCAAGCCCTCCTCGCCAGCTTTTTCAGGCGGATGCTCTGGGCGTGGGACGGGGTGCAGTCGTTCAGCGCCATCGCGTCCAGCTCCGCCTGCGTGGAGAACAGATCGTCCAGTGTCGGTAAAGTAAAATCAGATTTTCTCATTGTGTTGTCCTCACTTTCATAGTTTTTTCTTTCGGGGTTTTAGGGCACGCCCTAACGAGTGTTTTTGCGCTCCGGCCCTGCTGGGAGTAAAAACGCACTGCTCGCTAAGATGACGCAGGCATCGCAAGCGGATACACTGTTTGGCTCCGACAGGAGTAAAAACAGTCTGCTCGCTTAGACTGCGCAGGCGTAATTCTCGCTTACTTTAATTCATTCAAAATTGCTTCCAGCCTGCTCAGAAGTTCCTCTTGCTGAAGCTGTGAAAGCTCCGCTTTCAGGCCGTTCAGCATCCGAAACAGGCGGTAATCCCGCTCCGTGATGGCCGCTCTGACCTCTTTTCCAAGCCCCAGCCGCCGCAAGTATTCCGACAGCGGCAGAGAACAGAACCGGGCATTTTCCAGCAGCTTCTGCTTCTCCTGCTCGGTCACACGGACATTGATCCCATAGTTTTTGCTGCGCATTTGTTCACCCCCTTTCTTCGGTTTGTGACGGCAATGACGGTTGTGACGGGGATTTCCTTATATAGCGATCCCGGCGTCATTTGCGTCATCGCCGTCACGGCGCAGAAATTTGATGAGTCGGCTTTTGCCTGTGCGCTTGGTGCGATACTCGACGCCCAGCGGCTCCAGCACCTCATAGGCGAACTGGCCGAGATACTTTGTGACCATATTGGGCGTGACCTCCTGCTCCTTCATTTCGGTCAGCAACTCCGTGGCCGTGCCTACCCATTCGGTGCGGCACTCCATAAAGTCCACCACCCGAAACAGAAATTTCGGCAGCTCTGCCTTGTGAATATCCTCGCTGTTCTTGCGCTCCACCAGCTCCCAGACAAGGTCGTTAAACTGCAAGGTCAGCTCCTGATATTCCACATCCCGCCCGCTGACCAGCAGCGTAGCGGCGTTTCCGCTGCGCTTACGGCGCAGGATGAAGTTGGTGTCCGCAACGCCGATGATGCCGGTGGAACCGCTGACATCGTTAAAGGGATCGTCGCTGTCTTGCAGCTTTCGCAGGTGATGCACAAGCAAAATGGCGATGTTGAAGCCGTCGGCAATGCGCTTGATGGAGGAAATGTCATCGTAGTCGTTGCCGTACATTCCCGCTTTTCCGGCGCTGCCTTTGGAGTCCCGCACCTTTTGCAGCGTGTCGATGATGACCAGCTTGGTAGCGGAATGCTCGGTCAGAAAGTCCGTGATCTGCTCCTCCAACCCGCCGCCGATCAGCCCGGAGGTCACGGCAAAATACAGGTTGTCCGGGGCGCTGTCGGTGAGGTTGTAGAGCCAATCCTTGATGCGTCGCTGAGTGTCCTCAAGGCTCAGATAGAGCACATCGCATTGCAGCGTGGGCAAACCCCAAACGGAATTTCCCTGCGCCACTTGCAGCCCCAGCCACAGCATCAGCCAGCTTTTGCCGATCTTGCTGGCACCGCTGATGACATTGACACCCTGCGAAATAAGGCCGTCTACGATGAACATCGTCTTGCTCATCGGCGTGGACAGCAGGGTCTCTGCGTCCACGGTTTTCAGTTTGTTGTCCATAGAATTCTCCTTTGTAGAATGTTAAAAGTGGATTTTGGCGGGGGCGGATGGAAACGGTCACCCGCCCCCGCTTTGCTATCCCAAAAGCTTTGGAAATCAAGGCTTTTCAGACGCTTAATGTTCGACGCTGCGCCGCCGCCTGGCCGAGTCCGCCTTCTGCTTGCGCCGGATGGAGCGCCCGCATTCTGGGCAGTATTTCTGCCGGTTGCTGCCGGGTGCAAAGGGCTTTCCGCATCGGTCGCAGAGCCGTGTGCGCTGCCGGTAAATGTCGGCATAGAGTGCCTTGCCGGCGGGCAGAACCGCCCGCCGGAAGTATTTGCACAGCAGCGAATAAGAAATCATCTGCACGCACACACAGCCCTCGCCGTCGTCCAGCGGCATGCAATTGCCGCCATCATAGTTGGCGCACAGCCTCCGGATCAGCCGGTTGCAGCGTGCCCTTTGGGCGGGCGTCAGGCGCTTGATCTCATCCAACCTTCTTCACCTCTTTCTCAATCACATAGTTGATGACGCTGATTTTCGGAATTTTCAGCGTCGTGCCGATCTTCACGGCGTGGATATACCCGTAGTCGATCAGCTTGTAGGCCAGCTTGCGACTGATGCCCAGCATCTCCCGAAGCTCTTTGACGGTCACGATGTCCGGGTATTCTGGAAACATCATCTGATAAAGCTCTCTGAGCTCTCCTTTCTTCATAGGGTTGAACCTCCTTTGCTTGTTCTGAAACCGCATTTCTGCGGCGATTTTTGTTTGCTGCCGCTCATCCGCATCGTTCCTGCCCCGGAGTCTCACCACGGCGTATCGCTTCTTTGGCGCGCTCTCGTCGCAGCAAGTTCCATATCATTCGCTTCCGCACTCGTGCGAAAGCTCATTCGTTTCACTGCTGCTCCTCTTCCCACAAAATCTTCGATTTTGCGGGAGCCCTGAATTATCGGGAAGTCGTGGCGTCACTTGCCGGAAGCATATCCTTTGGAGGCGGCGATTCAATTTTCAAGGTACACAGGGAGACAGTCCCCTCAATAGGTAGCCAGCGAGAAAGGTATTTTATAGACCCCCTCACTAATCAACTGGGAAAAATTTTTCGATTTGTACGAAGAAATTTTGAAAATTTCCTTTGAAAGCCTCTCTACTAACCAACTGGGAAATTTTTTCGGTTTTGAATGAAAAAACTTTTGAGAATTTTTCTGCGAACCCTACTACTAATCAACTGGGAACTTTTCGGGCAAATAACAAATGGGTTTTAGAAAAATTTTTTAAGTGCCCCTCCTACTAACCAATTGGGAAATTTTTTGAGATTTTGGCAAAGTAATTTGAAAAATTCTCTCAACTTTTCAAAAGGTCCCTCTACTTACTCTGAATAAGAGGTGCCGTTTGGCAGGGTGTTTCGAGAAATTTCTCAAACATTTTTTATCTGAACGCAAAAAGAGGCGCAGCCTCCGGATTTCTCCGAAGGCTGCGCCTCTTATATATCTTTAATAATCGGTCTTAATACACCTTCAAGCGTTTGATTCTTTTAGATGTTTTTATACGGACACACCATTCTCCCAAACGCATTTATCCAGCAAACCTAGAAATTGCCTCAACTAGATTTTGAATATACTCGCGATCATAATCAGCAATTGCATCAATTCCTTTCTCAACTACAATGTCTGCTATTCTTATCTTTATCTGTGCCTCAATTCTATCATCAAAAACTCCTGGGCTTTTACTTGCTGCCTGATGTAATCTATCCGACCAAGGTTTTCGCCTATCTTTAAACGCTTTGGTATCAACAGATATGTTAAATTCATCTTTGATTATTGTTGCATATGCGTCAAACTTAACAATATCTTCCAATTCGCATCGTGTCATCCCTGCACTCTTAATTTGAAGTATTTCTGATGCTGGCTTCGTTTTTCTTGAAAGTAATTGCTCATATGCAGCTATTCCACTATCATCCATATCAAGTACTGCAAGTGTAGAGACTGCCAGGCTGTTATACAAACGAATTTGGAAATCCATTTTAGTTGCAGAATTCACACTTTCTATTCGCAATGTGCTATTAACTATTTTGGACATTACATCTGGTGCAATTGACCTACATATTGCCTCGATATAGAGCTTGTCGCTTTCGCCCTCTACAAGTACAACTTTACTAGCAGATAAGTTATCTGTTAGTCTGACTCCAAGAACCTCCCGAACATTTTCGATTGATTTGCACGGGTATACAAGGTGACCAGGAGATACTACAACATTATTCGATACATCATTCCTATCTACAAGAATAGGGGAATGCGTGCTAATTATTACTTGGACACCTTTCTTCTCGGCGATTTCCAAGAGAACATTTCGTAACGAATGAATAGCATCTGGGTGTAAGTGTGCCTCTGGTTCCTCAATGCACAAAATTAGAGACTTATCTTGTAGGTTATCAAAAGACATACTCTCAATAAGTCCAATTGCAACCAAATTTTTAATTCCGTCCCCCTTACTCTCTATTGGTGTCAAACTCCCATCATCAATATTTAGCGGTATGCTACGCATTCTGCTTGGAGCATACCTTATCTGTGTATCAATTATATCGATTCCATCTTGTAGCTTAACCGATGCAATATCTGGCAAAAAAGTTCTTAACGAAGATGTAAGTTTTGCTTCAAGGGCATCAACAATTGGTTTTTGTAGTTCCTCAATCTTTCTAAGGCATTCTTGATAAATAGGATTATTCTCTATTGTACTAAACTCCTTGTTGAGTAGTCTTGCAAAATACTCAGCTGTTAAATCTGTAGATCTTACGCACGGAATATACTCATAATCTAATTTGCTTCTGATGAACAAACCAATCTCGCGCATTTTTTCTTCCATCGGTCTCTTAGCTCGACCAGGCATAATAATGTTGTATTCAGTTCTGGTTTCAAACAGTTGAAACTTCATTTGAAGGCTCTTCGATAAAGCAATTCCAAACTTCTCTTTAAACTCCGCTTTTTCTGCATCATTAAATTCAAAAGTAAGTTTGAAAACTGTAGAGGCATCTTTAACATCTCTCAATGTAACCGGGATGTCTGTTTCCCATCTGTAACCCTCTCCACTATATGTATAATAAAACTGTCTACTTCTTCGGGTTCTCTGAAAATCACCTTCTAGGGCTATAGACAATGCAATGTAAATTGCGCGCAGCAAATTAGATTTCCCTGAGTTATTAGGCCCAACAATTGCACAGTATTTCTGAATATCCTCTAAAGTTGCTTCTATAATAGATCTATACGACTTGACATAAAAAGTGCGCAATCTCATACGCAATACATCTCCTCTTTTTTTGATCAGTTAGATTTCCTCATCTCCCGATACACCACATCGGCCAATGCGCTCATAATGGCATTGTACTTGTGCTGATCCTCAAAGAGCGAGGTATAGGTATCCTGCGATTCCAGATAGCTGTCCTGAGCCGCCGCTCCGAAGGCCTTAGGGAAAATGCTTTCCACAAAAATCTGCGGATCTGAGGTCTGCGCCATCTTGGTCAGCTTCTTGTCGGCCATCAGACGGCTGCGCAGAGCCGTCAGCAGTACTTTGTCTCCCTCGGTGAATTCACCCTTGTACTTTTCGTTGATTTTGGCGATGATCTCATCCAGCGGCGACTTTGTGTCCAGACCCATTGCGCCCTTTTGCTTGGCCGGTTCGTACACGCCCTTCACCTGTTCCAGCTCAATGCTTCCAGCGAAGGTCTTTTGCAGCTTGTAGTATTCCAGCTTCAACTTACCCCCAAGGTCCACCATATCCGTGGTTTCCGCAGGCAGCAAATTGATCAGATAACAACAGAATACATATTCCTTGTGCAGTTCCTTATCGAACATCCGCAGGATCTGCGAAATATAGCCGTACCACTTAATGAGATTGCGCACCTGACGGCGGAACTGATACCGCTCGTTGGGCGTTTTTTGATTATAACGGTCTGCCACCGGCTTCAACACACTGGTCATTCGCCCCATCGCCCGGGCATCCTGCCGGCCTGTGCTGAAATACTCCTTGGCAAAAGCCTCAATATCTGCATCGTTATAGACCGCAAATCCCCGCAGCTCCTTCTGCGTCTGATAGATCAGGTCAGCGTTGACCTCCTGCGAAAGCGAGGTTTCTTGATAGAACGGCTGAAACGCCTCCAGAATGTCCTCTTTCTTGTTGGCAAAATCGAGAACGAAAGTGTCCACCTTGCCGGTGCAGGTGCGATTCAATCTGGACAGCGTCTGCACCGCTTTGACGCCCTTCAGCTTTTTGTCCACGATCATCGTGTGCAGCAGCGGCTCGTCAAAACCGGTCTGGTACTTCTCGGCAACGATCAGCACATTGAAATGGTCGTGGAACTCCGCCTTCGTCTGCGTTTCGGCGATGTGCGTTCCATCCGCACGAACATTCAATTTCGGCTCGGTATACTCCTCATCACCGTCCTGCACAGCACCCGAAAAGGCCACCAGCACCTGCACATCGTTGTACTTCTGCTCCTCTATGTAGCGTTTGACCTCGTGGTAGTAGCGCACTGCCGCAAGGCGGGAGGAGGTAATAACCATCATTTTACCCCTGCCGCCGATCTTGTTTCGGGTGGTTTCCCGGAAGGTCTCCACGATGATCTGTGCCTTCTGCGAGATGTTATACGGATGCAGCTCCTGATATTTGCGGATCACCTTAGCTGCACGGCTGGCAGGCACATCCGGGTTATCTTCCGAGGTTTTGACGATTTTGAAGCAGGTGTCATAGGTCATATAGTTCTGGAGCACATCCAGAATAAAGCCTTCTTCAATGGCCTGCCGCATACTGTAAATGTGGAACGGATGAAAGCTGCCGTCCTCATATTCCGTGCCGAACAATTCCAGCGTCTTGTCCTTGGGCGTCGCGGTAAAGGCAAAGAAGGATAGGTTCTTATGCCGCCCCTGAACGGTCATTTCCCGCATCAGGCGGTCGTCCGGGTCCAGCTCTTCTTCGGCCTTGCCCTCGATCTCAGCGTATTCCCGCAGAGCGTCCTCGGTATCCGCAAGGGCGGCTTTCAGTTTCAGAGCCGAGCTGCCGGTCTGGGAAGAATGGGCCTCGTCTACGATAATCGCAAAGTTCCGTCCCGCCACTTTATCCACTTCCTGATAGATGACCGGGAACTTCTGCAAGGTGGTGACGATAATGCGCACGCCGCCGTTGATGGCGTCCCGCAGGTCCTTGGAGGTCTTATCTTCCCCGATGGTCTCAATGGCGCCGAGGGTGTGGTCAAAGCCGGAAATGGTCTCCTGTAGCTGCGCATCCAGCACGGTGCGGTCGGTAACGACGACCACGCTGGAGAACACCGGCTTGTTCTCCTCATTGAACAGTGAGGCCAGCCGGTAAGCCGTCCACGCAATGGAGTTGGACTTGCCGCTTCCGGCGCTGTGCTGGATCAGGTAATTATGCCCGGCTCCATTCTGTCGGACATCGGCCAGCAGCTTGCGCACCACATCCAGCTGATGATAGCGCGGAAAAATCAGCGTTTTGCCGTCCTTCAGGTTCATAAACTTCTGGACAATGTCCATCATACTGTCCTTCTGAAAGACATTCTCCCACAGATACGCCGTCGGGTAGCCGTTTGGGTTTGCCGGATTGCCCTTGCCACCGTCGTTTCCAGCTCCGTTGGAGCCCTGGTTAAAGGGCAGGAAATAGGTGTTCTTTCCGGCGAGCTTTGTGGTCATCCACACCTCGGTGTGATCCACGCAGAAATAGGCCAGAATGCGCTTGTTGAACCGGAAGCAAAGCTCCCGCGGGTCACGGTCATACATCCACTGCCGCTTGGCGTCGTCCACCGTTTGGCCGGTGTACTGGTTTTTCAGTTCAAAGGCGAACACCGGGATGCCGTTGAGCACCAGCACCATATCCACGCTCTTTTTTGTATCGGCGGAGAAATACCACTGGCGGTAGCACTCGATGGTGTTTGCCGCCCACTGGGCAGCCGCCGCCTGATTCAGGGCAGACTCCGGCTTAAAATAGCACACCCGAAAACGCAGACCACGGTGCTTGAAGCCGTGGCGCAGGACAGAGAGCAGCCCCTCCGTCTCGCAAGCCGTGTTGAACGCTGTGCAGAACTTCCGCACCGGGTCAAGCTGATTGGTATTTTCAAATCGTGCCCATTCCTTGGGCTGGGTGCGCTGGACAAAGTCGATCAGGGTATTCACATAGAGTCCCTGTTTGGCGTCATAGGTGTCTGCGCCCTTGGTATATCCGCCCGCCGGGGAGAGAAAGAAGGATTCTATATCCGCTTCAAAGCGTTTTTCGGTGGTAATCATAGTTCGTTCCCCTTATGTAAAGTTATCCTCTGTTGTGCTTATTAAAATACGCAGCGATAACTGCACAAAACTCTGCCGTTGCCTGCTGCTGATAAGCAGGCTCGATTTTGTCGTAGCCGTCCAGAAAATCAGACAGTGCCTTCGCTGTGTCCTGTACCTGCTTGACCTGCGAAAAATGGTGCTGCATTTGCGCCTGCTGCTGAATATAGTCATAGTTCCAAATGTTGTAGAATGGATTCATTTATACGACCTCCTTCTTGCCCGTCACATACTCATAAATCAGGGATTTCTTGTAGTTTTCGATTTCGGTAAGGTATTGCTGTTTCTTTGCAACCAAAGCATCAATTTTTCCACATTCACCATCAAGGTAATCAACAATCTCTTGTTGCTCCATTCGATTTGCTGGCAAAACTACTATTATCTTCGATAGCTCTTTCTGATTTATCTTTGGCATCTTCACTCTATTTTCGGTAATCATTGCAACTTGCTGATTAAAGTCATTAGACAAAATAGTGTATACTACAAATTTTGAAATGTTATCGGTATCAATTGGATACATATCAGCACTGCACAATCCATCAAATGGAGCTATGCAAACCTTGTTTAATTTGGGCCGAATTTTTGAATATAGTATCTGTCCTTTATGGAAGAAATGGTTCCAACTCTCCACTCCAACTTCTGAAACCGTTTTACAGGGCAGTAGCTTACCACTATCCTTTTCAATATTTTCCGGCGATACTTGTAAATAATCTTGATAGTCAGATGGATTTACAAGGTTGGCGCTCACTCTTGCAAATTTTGAAAACGGGACTACACTCCACTCCGCCGGAATTTCCCCAATCCATTCAATGCCGCTATCCTTCATCGGCCTGTCGCCACGGATGCCCTTGGTGACAGCCTGCGTAATGACCGCCTGTTTCAGCTTTTTGTATTCTTCAATGGACGCGCGGGTCTTTTCCAATACAGCGTCGATCTCGGCACACTCTGCATCCAAAAACGCCGCAATGCGCTCTTGCTCCGGTACTAAGGGTGCAAGAATCTTTAACCATTTGACACCGTCCCAATTTAGTCCCTGCCTTACGCCTGCACCCATACCATAAAAGCCTTTTGCAATGTCAAAAGAGTGCAGATAGTAGTACAAGTATTTAGGGCAGAAATTGCTGCGATTTCTTATTGTCAAATACGCTGAAGTAATAATACCTCGTTCTTCTGCAAGGCCGACCCTTAAACTTGTATGGTCGTTTTGGAGATCGGTGAGCCTTAAAACGATGTCGTCTTTTTCAATAATGTTATATCCATCAAAGCTTTCTGGCAACAGCCCCTCAACCGTGTCAATGCTCTTTCGCTTCACTTTACCATAGCTTAGTGAAAGCAAATTTTTCTCCTGCAACCCAGTATTTTTGCATTTCACTTGCAGGAAAATCTGAGCAATAGTGTTCATTTTCCACGCCCGTGGCATTGCTCCAATCCAAGCAATCCCGCTGTCTTTCATTTCACGCATAACATCACCTTAGACATACCTTTGCAAAATCTCTTGCGAAATCATCAAGCTCCAGTAGCCCCTTAGAACCTACTTTTGCTATATAAGACTCTCCTGTTATTTGATTCGCCCATACTTTGAGAGATACGATATAACTATTATCGATCAGCTTATTATAAACTTCATTGTCACTTCTCTTCTTTAGGAAATCAATAGTCAGCAGGCCTAACCTCTCTAAGTTTTGAAGTGATTTAGATATATCATTCGGGTTTAGCCCATCAACTTCTATGCCTACTAAATACCGTGGCAGATATTCTTTTCTTATTTTGCACTTCTCATCATCAATTTTGCACAAATCCACTTTACAAATAGGGATTGTTTCTGCTTTAGCACATTCATTGAAAACTGCTTTGAAAACCCTAGCATCTGCCGGTGACAACTGCTCAATAACTTTTACGAATGCAGGTGTACACAAATTTTGCGTCCTCATATCCATATCGCTCACAAGTAAGTTTGAGAACAGTTCTGCTAGGTCATCGTCCATTATGTTGTATTTAAGTGACTCCATTGTAGGTCCAACGATATGTAATTGTGGTTCAACCCTATCTTCTTCTGGAATGCTATTATATTTTTTCTCCATTTCTTTTTCAAATGCGATTGCCTTTTGCTCATATTTAATGTTGAGTTTTTTCAGTGGATACATGACCACATGATTGAAAAAGCCGGACAATGTCCCGAAAAAACCACCCACATTCTTTGCTGTTGGTTGTACTGTGTCCGCATAGACCTCTTTAGCTGTTTCTTTTGCGACAGACAATGCGGCTTCTTTTACAATATTCTCATTTTCCATCTTTACCCCTCCTTATGGAACAGTGTGTTCAGGCTGTCGGCAATTTCACGCTCCAGCTTTTGAATCCGCTCCACAATGTCGTCCACCGGCTCCGGCGGCTGATACTCGTAGAAATAGCGGGTCATCGGAATTTCATAGCCCACCTTGGTCTTGCTCTTATCGATCCACGCATCCGGGGCGTAAGGCAGGACCTCCCGTGCAAAATAGGCGTCAATGTCCTGCACCAGCGGCACATTTTCGGTATCCCGCAGGGCGGCGTCCGCCACCGGCTTGCCCCGCTTCATCACGATCTCGCCGTTTTCATCCCGCTGCGGACGCTCCACCACGATTTTGTTGTAGCCGAACTCCTCACTGCCGAAAATCTTGCTCTCACAGTACACGCCGGACTTGTCCCCATACACGGTATTGTTCCGGTATTCGCCGTAGGCCTGCACGATCAGTTCCCGGCAATGGTCGCTGATGTCGTTGCGCTTGGTGCCGATGGCTTTGCGGCGCTGTTCATAGCAGTGGAAAGCGTCGATGAGCTGCACCTTGCCGCAGCGGTAGGCGGGCTTGTCCTTGCACAGCACCCAGATATAGGTGGAAATGCCGGTGTTCATAAACTGGTCGGTGGAAAGCTGAACAATGGCGTCCAGCCAATCGTTTTCCAGGATATACTGACGGATATTGCTGGGGCCGCTTCCGGCATCGCCGGCAAACAGCGGCGAGCCGTTCTGAATGATCGCCATTTTGCCGCCCGGCGCCAGCTTAGACAGGCCGTTGAGCACAAAAAGCTGCTGGCCATCGCTGATTTTCGGCAGACCGGGCGCAAAGCGCCCCAACTCGCCCTTGGCGGCTTCGGCCTCCACCGCCTTCTGTTCCCGCTTCCAGTCGATGCCGAAGGGCGGATTGGAAATGCAGTACCGGAAGGTGAAGCCCGGAAACTGATCGTCGGAGAGCGTATCACCGAACCGCATATTATTGGGGTCGCCGCCCCGGATCATCATATCCGCCTTTGCAATGGCGAAGGTGGAGGGGTTAAACTCCTGCCCGAAGCAGGTCACTTCCACATCGCTGTTCAACTCGTGGATGCGCTCCTCCATACAGGAAAGCATCTGCGAGGTGCCCATCGTCATATCGTACACGGTCACATTGCCGTCATCCAGCTTGGCGTCGCACAGCAGCAGGTCGGTCATCAGATAGATGATGTCCCGGCTGGTGAAGTGCGCTCCGGCCTCCTCGCCAAAGGACTCGGAAAAGCGCTTGACGAGATCCTCAAAGATATAGCCGCAGTCCACGGCGCTGATCTTATCCGGACCGAGGTAGCCCTTGGGGGAGTTGAACTCCTTGATGACCAAATACAGGCTGTTGCACTCCACCATACGGCGGATGATGTTGTCAAAATCGAACTTGGCCAGCACATCCTGCACATTGCCGGAGAACCCGGCCAGATAGTCCCGGAAATTTGCTTCGATGTTGTCCGGGTCAGCCAGCAGGCTCTCAAAAGTAAACCGGCTGGTGTTATAGAACTGATAGCCGGAAGCACGGGTCAGAAAGCCGTCGATAACCGCCAGCTTCTTAACCTTTTCATATTGCTCAATCACCGCATCGTGGGTGGGCAGCAGGCAGTCGTGAAACCGCTTGACCACCGTCATCGGCAGGATCACAAGGCCATATTCGTGGGGCTTGAACGGCCCGCGAAGCACATCCGCCACATTCCAGATCATCGTGGCCTTTTCCTGTATATTTACGCCCACAGCGCTGCTTTTTTCGTTAACCATTGCTTTCTCTCCTCACCCTACTGCCACTTCGACCTTTTTACCGTTGAAGGCCACGCCGTATTTATAAATCGTCCTGACCCCGGCGGTCGTCAGCTCGGTTTCGTATTTCTTGTCGTTGATCTGCCGCAAGGCCGTCTCGGACAGCTTTTTCAGCTTTTCGTCGCTGCAATTTTTCTCCGCTTTCAGTTCGATCAGGATGCCCGGAAGTCCCTTTTGCGTGGGCTTCAACTGAATGTCATAGCGCCCGTCGCCGGATTCCCGGTTGGAGGTCACGAAAGCGCCGCCCAGTAGGGCGCACAGACCCAGCATAAAGCCGTGGTAGAAATTCTCCCCGGCGGTATCGAAGGAGCTGACCGACTGGGTCAGCAGCGTTTGGATCTGCGCTTTCAGCCGTGCGTTATCGCCGGAGAAGATGGCCTCCTGAACAGAAATCGCCGTGGACGGCGGGATCAGATTCTCCAGACGCTGCAATATCTCCTTGTTATACACCAGAGAAATCTCCCGGTTGGGCAGGGAAACCTCGCACATAAAATCGCCGCTGAAGGAGGGCGTGGTTTTCAGTGCCTTCAGATAGCCGGTCACCAGCAGGAAGCTGTAAATGGTGGAGGGATTGCTCTTGATCTGCGGATAGATCACGCCGGTGTCGATGAAGGTGGTGAAGGTCTCGCCGTTGACCAGGGAGGTCAGACGGTTATAAATCTCCTCATCTGCTTGGGCAAGCACTTCCCCGATAATATCGTTGCTGCCGGTGGAGACCCAGAAGGGTCTCGGCTCACACTCGTTGCTGAAGTAGTTGACCACCGACCACGGATTGAAAATCTCCGTCTTGCCGAAGCGGTAGCCGTCGTACCACTGGCAAATCTCGTCATACTTATCGGCAGCGCTGTAATATTCCGCCATCTCCATCACCTCGTCGGCGGTGAAGCCGAAGTAGGCGCTGTATTTGTTGTCCAGCACGGAGTTGATGGACAGGTTGTTCATCCCGCTGAAGATGCTCTCCTTGGCCACCCGCAGAATGCCGGTGAGGAAGCCAAAGGACAGGTGCTGATTATCCTTGAACCCGCCGGAAAACAGGTTTCGCATAAACCGGATGACCTTGTCGTAGTAGTCCTTCTGATAGCCCTGCTGGATGGGGATGTCGTACTCGTCGATGATGATAATGGGCGCAACGGCATAGTGCTTGTGCAGCATAGCGGAGAGATCCAGCAGTGCCGAAGCCAGCTCTACCTCGCTGACCTTGCCGTCTGCCAGCTTTTCATAGGTCTTCTTGCTGTACTCGTCGCACTTTTCACTGGTCAGCAGCTCTTTGTGCCGCCGGGTCTCCTTTGCGAAAATGTCCCGGATGGCTGCAAAGGTCTCCTCCCAAGTATCGAACTTCACATCCTTGAAGGTCAGGAAGATCACGGGATACTTGCCCTGATAATCCCGGTACTTCTGGCCACAGGCCCAGATTTTTTTATCCCGGAAGTAAACAGAGGTATCCTTGTCGCTCTTTTCAAAATAAGTGCGCAACATATCCATATTCAGCGTCTTGCCGAAACGCCGGGGGCGGGTGAACAGCGTCACCATCGGACGCTCATCGATAAAGTCCTTGATCATCATCGTCTTGTCGATGTAGTAGTATTCCGACGATGCAAGGCAGTAATTGGACACGCCGATGGGCAGGGGCAGCTTCGGCGCGCGCTCCGTCTTGCGGAAAGCGCCCGTCTTGAGCCGCTGATCCGCCGGCTTCTGCGTATCAGCGGGGATCAGCCAACGATTGCCCTGCTTTTTCGCACCGGCGATTCTCCCATTCTTGCAGAGTGTCGCAACTCTCCGCTCCGTTATATTCCAGCGCACTGCTGCCTCTCTTACCGAGATCATTTCAGCCATAGGGATACCTCCACGCATAAAATCACAAGTACATTATACCAGAACAAAAGAACAATGTCAACAAAGTTCGGAACAATGTCGTTTCAAAACAGCATTGTTCTTTTCTGCACACAAAACAAGCGGAGGCCATCGGCCTCCGCTTGCTCGTTACCCGTATACAATTTTCTGCATCACGACCTCATTTGCCCGATGTCGTATGCCGTTCATTTTTCGCACCCACGCCTGCGGGTCATTGGCCTTTACCTCCTCCGTCACGCCCTCGGTGTCTGCGTATTGTTTTACCAGCCGAAGAAAGAGTTCCTACGCCTGCTCCTCGATGTCTGCGAGGTGCCCATCCAGCACCCCGGCGGTCAGCAGGTTATAATACAGCACCCGGTGGTGCGCCTTCAGAAAAGCTCGCCGCCGCTGCCCGTAAACGCCGATGGAGCGTTCTTCTTCGGGCGGTAAGCAAATATTGGGTAGGCAATAGTCGCCCTGCCTTGTGTAAGTGCCGCCCAGCTGCTCAAATAGCGATTCCATATGTGATCCTCCCGTTTGCAATTCTTCCGGCAGGTATGCCATCAATGCCCCAACAAAGCAAAGCGCACCCGCCTTTCGGTTACAGTCTACCAAAACCGAAAGGCAGGTGCGAGTGTGCGAATTT
>OGPL01000824.1_pt1 | contig 31784 bp, 27 predicted proteins | sample 1552901 | NCBI WGS metagenome assembly OGPL01 (sample SAMEA2580244, study PRJEB22360) | human gut metagenome | biome: human gut; feature: human-associated habitat; material: faeces | place: Denmark | collected 2008/2010 | reverse complement strand
TTAACGCTACACGTCCGCAGGTTAGTACATATATCTTAGGTTAGTGGCGTTTTTTGAAGGGTCAATGTCAGTGCAGTTGCTTTGATAAGGTCACGAAAATATTAACTCCTTGTCGGTACGGGAAGCGTTTTCGGTGGTGTTGGCGATATATTTCGCTGTACAGCTTTAATAATCTGGTTTTAGATAGATAAAGCGGAGCGTGGTTTCACGCTCCGCTTTTGTTGTTATATTTATATATCCAGCGTCTTAAGATATGCTCTGAAATCCTCGCCTATCTCGGGGTGATTCAGTGCAACCTCAACACAGGCCTTCATTATGCCGAGCTTGTTGCCCATATCATAACGTGTGCCGGTAAAGTCAACGCCTACCATACCCTCGCTCTTTGCAAGCTGTTTCATAGCGTCGGTAAGCTGATATTCGCCGCCTGCGCCTGTCGGGAGGGTTGCGAGAATATCAAATATCTTAGCAGGAAGAACGCATCTGCCGAGTATGGCAAAGTTTGAGATTACTTCCTCGGGCTTGGGCTTTTCAATCATATCCGAAATGCTGTAGAGGTTGTCTTCAAGCGGCTTTACGTCAAGCGTGCAATATTTCAGCACAAGCTCAAACGGAACTTCCTTCATACTTACGACAGCCTTGCCGTACTTCTCGTACGCTCTGCAGCACTGTGCCGTGCAGGGATCGTCACCGATTATAACATCGTCGCCGTAGATAACTACGAAGGGATCGTTTCCGACAAACTGCTTTGCATACATAACAGCGCCGCCTGTGCCGTTCTGCATCTGCTGGCGGACGTATGTGATGTTCTTGCCCATTTCGGCAATGTTGCATACTACCTTGTAGAATTCTGTCTTTCCGCCTGCAAGGAGCTGAGCCTCAAGATCGGGCTTGCGGTCGAAGTGATCCTCGACCTCCTGCTTGCCTCTCGACAGAACTATCAGTATCTCGGTTATGCCTGAGTTTATGACTTCCTCAACGATATACTGTATAGCGGGCTTGTCGACAATATTCAGCATTTCCTTCGGAATAGCCTTGCTTGCGGGGAGAACTCGTGTTCCGAAGCCTGCGGCGAGTATTACTGCCTTTTTAACTTTTTCCATTATTGGTACCTGTCCTTGTTCTGATGTATTCCCTACCGTTTTTCTTCATATCCACATATAATATAATTTGCAGACGCAATGGGAATTACGCCTGCAATTATTATTTTAAGCGTCAACGCTTATATTCTGTTTTGTAAAATTACTTGATAAGTGCTTCGTAAGCCTTGAGCAGCTTTGTAAAGCAACCGATAGCGTAGAAGTCACCGCTTATAGCCTTTGCAACGAAATCGTACTTGCCGTTTACAACAGCAACAACGTCAGCGATAGGCATATCTATATGTACATCGTTGTCGATGTAGCCCCAGGGCTCTACTGTTACCTTACCGTCATCGATAAGAATATAAATGTAGAATTCCTTCTCGCCGTAAGCCTTGATCTCTATAGCAATCTTTTCGTTTACCTTTGAAACGTCCTTCTTTGCGAACTTTTCTCTTACCATATCTGCAAGAGCAAACTTGTCGGGTTCTGCGGGAGCAGCTTTCTTAGCTTCCTTCTTAGCGGGCTTAGCGGGAGCAGCCTTCTTAGCAGCAGGCTTCTTAGCAGCGGGAGCGGCCTTCTTAGCGGCAGGCTTCTTTGCAGGTGCCTTTTCAGCGACCTTTTCAGCAGCCTTTTCAACTGCCTTTTCAACTGTCTTTTCAGCAACCTTCTCAACTGCCTTTACAGCCTTTACGGCATCTGCTTTTACCTCAGCGGCAGCCTTTACAGCTTCAGTCTTTACAGCTTCAGCTACGGGAGTCTTGGTTCCTGTCGTATTTGTCTTCTTAGTAGCCATTTCACTTAGATCCTTTCTGTATTTGCTGCCTGTCGGCAACAAGTGTGCGGGGTTTGTTTCCCTCTATTGCATATAATACCATATACATTTGGAAAAAACAAGGGCTTTTATTGTCTTTTCGCTTTTCTTCACAAAAAACAGTGCAAAATCATACAATATGATAGCAAAAATGTAACGGATAACAGCGTAATATGCGTTTTAAGGTGATTTATCGGTGTTTTCTAAAGGTTATACACGATATTCATAAAGCATACATACGTCATACGGCGCAGATATAAATTCCTGAGAAAGCGTGGTAAACGAATATGAAACTTATTATACTCGGCGGAGATGTCCGCTTACGTTACACAGCCGACAGGCTGAGCAGAAAGTACGAGGTGTATACCTACGGGCAAAGCGATCGTGATATGCTTCCCGACGGGAAGTGCGATGCCGCCGTGCTGGGTATCCCTGCAAGCCGTGACGGCATAAACATAAACGCTCCGCTATGCGACGAGCCGATACCGCTTTCACTGCTGACGGCATTACTAAAGCCGCACGGCATAGTTATCGGCGGTATGATAACTCCTGCGGTGAAAAATTTCTGTGCAAAAAACGAGTTTTTCTGCGAGGATCATTATGCTGATGAGGCGGTGATGCTGAGAAATGCGGTGCCGTCGGCTGAGGGTGCGCTCGCTGTCGGGATAAACGCAACACCTATACAGATGCTCGGTCAGAAGGTGCTTATACTGGGCTTTGGCAGAATCGCCTCACAGCTTGCGCTGTATCTTACGGCGATGGGCTGTGAGGTTACAGTTGCGGCAAGAAGCCGTGAAAAACGTGCAAAAGCCAGAATGTCGGGCTGTCACGCTGTCGGCTTTGACGCACTGTGTAACACTCTGCCCGAGGTAACGCTGATATATAATACAGTGCCGTGCGCCGTGATAGGTGAAAGCGAGCTTTCGGCATTTGACAGCGAGGCTGTTTACATCGAGCTTGCGTCAGAGTGGGGCATTGATAAGACGGCAATGAAAAACTATGACGGCAAGGCAAGGATAATAAGGGCAGGCGGTCTGCCGTCACGGACGGCGCCTGTGACCGCAGGAGAGATAATAGCCGACTGCGTGGAGGAAATACTTGAAACTTATATTGACAAGATAAGCAACTGTGATAAAGAAAGGGGCGGTAACCGTGAGCCGTGAGCTTGAGAGTTTACTTTGCGGCGTAAAAGTCGGATTCTGTATGACGGGTTCGTTCTGCACGTTCTCTAAGGCATTTTCGGCGATGGAGGCATTGCGTGACGCAGGCTGTGATATTCTTCCGGTAATGTCGCTTAGTGCAGGAACTGTCGATACCCGTTTCGGCACTGCGCAGGAGCATATAAAAAGGGCTGAGAATATCTGCGGAAAGCGTGTCATAATGTCCGTTGCGGATGCAGAGCCGATAGGGCCTAAAAGGCTGACGGATATAATGATTGTCGCTCCGTGTACAGGAAACACGATGGCAAAGCTCGCAAGAAGTATAACCGATACTCCTGTCACTATGGCGGTAAAAAGCCACCTCAGAGGAGCAAGACCTGTGCTTATAGCCTGTGCGACAAATGATGCGCTTGCAGGGTCGTTTAAGAATATCGGATTCCTTATGAACTGCAGGAACTATTACTTCGTTCCGCTCGGACAGGACGATCCGCTGAAGAAGCCTTGCTCACTGGTGGCGGATTTTTCGCTGATACCGCAGGCGGCAGGTGCGGCACTGGAGAATAAACAGCTTCAGCCTGTGCTTATATAGCGGTTGACACGTTTCTTTTCTTGTCGTATAATTGTTTTAATAAAAGCGGAGGTTTACAAATGAGAAGAAAAGACCGTGAAATAACCGACAAGAATGAGATAATGGATATTATCGACCGTTCAAAAGTAATACGCATTGCTTTTACGAGCGAGGAGTATCCTTATGTACTGCCGTTCAACTTCGGATATGAAGAAAAGGACGGCAGAATGTACTTTTATATACACACTGCCACCGAAGGCAAAAAGAACCGACTTTTAGACGAGAACAACAAAGTCGCTTTTGAACTTGACAACTGCCGTGATTATGTCGAAGGCAGTATAACAAGTCTTTATGAAAGCGTTGCAGGCTGCGGCGTAATGACAGAAATAACAGATATGTCCGAAAAGCTGTCCGCACTTGGCTTGATACTTAAGCAGTACGGAGAGAAAACCTATAAGCCCGACAGCTCATGCGCATCAAGGACGAGGGTATACCGCCTTGAAGCAAAAGAGGTCAGCGGAAAGGCAAACAGGGGCAAATGAGCAACATAACCTTTGATATGCCTATAGACCGCACCGTAACGGTGATAACGGACGGCAGGAATATAACGAATATCGTTTTCGATATGAATATACCCGATTGCCCCGACCCTATATGCGAAAAGGCTAAGGAACAGTTCCTTGCGTATTTTGACGGAGGGCTGAAGGAATTCTCCTTGCCGTATGACATAAGCGGCATCGGCACGCCGTTTTTCAGGAGCATACTCACCGCCGTGCAGAAAATCCCTTACGGCGAGCGTGTAACATATATGCAGGCGGTTGAAATGGCAGGGAGCAAGGCTGTCCGTGCGTGCGGTTCGGCGCTGAAAAGAAATCCGCTTCCGATACTGATACCGTGTCACAGGATAGTCCCTGCAAGCGGCGGCATAGGCTGTTATATGGGTACGCAGGGGATAGATATAAAGAAGTTTTTACTTGAAACAGAGGAGAGGTATAAATGACAGAGCGAGGCGAGTTGATTTCTCTTCTTGAAAGCCTTTCGGAAGAAAAGTTCCGTGTTTTCAACGAGAAGATAGTGCATACGAGCAAATACAGAGTGATTGGTGTGCGTATGCCCGACCTTAAGGCTATCGCAAAGGAGCATAAGGCGGATTATAAGGAGATTTTCGAACTGCCGTATGACAGCTTTGAAGAAATAATCATAAAGGGTGCGGCTGTCGGTTTTGCCGACGTTCCGCTGTGCGAAAAAGAGCCGTATATTATACGCTACGCCGAGATGATAGACAACTGGGCCGAGTGCGATTGCTTCTGCTCCTGCATCAAGGTGAAAAAGAGTGAAGAGGACGATCTGCTCCGTCTTGCCGAAGGGCTGATGTACAGGAAAGAAGAATTCGTTTCCCGTGTCGGAACAGTTCTTATGTTCTCGAAATTTTCCGATGAGCCGACCGTAAGAAAAGCTCTCGCAATATATGACAGGCTTCCGAGCGGAGAATACTATCGGGATATGGCGGTGGCGTGGGGTATATCGGTGTACTGCGTAAGGTATCCTCAGCTTATCGTGAAATACCTTGAACACAGCCCGATAAGCATTGCTGTCAAGCTGGCGGCGGCGCAGAAGATAAGGGACAGCAGAAGGATAAGCGATGAAGTAAAGCGCAGAGTGACTGATACGGTAAATGCTCAGAGATAACTTTACCCCGGTGCAGGTTGCGTCGGGGCTTTTTTTCGGCACAAACCGTAATATACAGATGTAATCACTCTGATTTTTTATTGTAAAATAGTCTGTTGTGTGCTATTATAGATATTGGTTATATTGTGGGAGGTCGGCTATGATAAATACTACTTACAAAGCACCGGAGATTACAGTCATAATATTTTATCCACGGATAAAGCACGGAAAGGGCGGTGAGTTATGATGCCGCCGTTATACAGAATAGCGGAAATATGCGTTTATTCGCTGCTGAATTTCCTGCCGTTTATGGCACTTGCACTTTATCCTTTCCGTTCAAGGCTTCGCTTTTCTGTGAAAATCACGGTCTGCATTATTGTTGTTATATCGTTTATCCAGATGGGGCTTGGGCTGTGGGCGGCCTTCTTTTCGGGAGGAAAGGCGGCGCTTGCGAGTGTGGTAAGCACTGCGGTGTATGTGGTTTTCTATTTTATTGCGGTTAAAGTAAATTTCGGCAAGGCACTGTTCACCTTGCTTATGATCTCAAACACGGCGAATTTTGTTGTGGCGGCATCAAAGTGCATAGAAGGAAAGATTTTTCCTGAGCTTGCAGTACAGTCGTACCGCTGGTCGTTCTCACTTATAATGCTGGTTGTGCTGGCTGTGGTGTGGATACCGCTTTTTATCTACACAAAAAAGGTGTATACTCCCGCAGTTGAAAAAGAGCCTGCAGGTATCGAGTGGCGGTATCTGTGGCTGATACCTGCGACCTTCTATCTGATATGGTACTATATGCTCTATAACAACAACGGCAAGTCCAGCCTTGAAACTGCGCTTGACGCAGGCAACGCTGTGTTCCTGCTGTTTATAAACGTGGGAGCCGGAATAGTGTATTATGTTATAGCGATGCTGATAAACGAGCAGGAAAAGAACATAAGGCTCAGCGACAACAACCACCGCCTTGCGATGCAGAACCTGCAGTACGAAAATCTGCAGGAGAAGATAGCGGACGCAAGACGAGCAAAGCATGATGTGCGTCACCATATCTTGCTTATGCAGGAATACGTCAGAAACAAGCAATACGGGGAGCTTGAAAAATATCTTAACAGCTACCAGCAGAGCCTGCCCGATGATACGCTTATCAGCTTCTGTGAGAACAAGACGGTGAATGCCGTAATGCTGTATTTTGCGCAGGTGGCGAAAAACGAGGATATTGATTATGATGTAAAGGCGGTCATCCCCGAAAATATCTCTGTTGACGAAACGGATCTGTCGGTGCTGTTCGGCAACCTTATCGAAAATGCAACGGATGCCTGCAGGGAGGAAAGCGGCGATAACAGAAGAATAGTAATAAGGGCAATGACGGACGAATATACTCTTTGCCTCGGTATAGACAATACTTTTACGGGTACGCTTAAAAAAGACCTTGGCGGAGTGCTGTTTTCATCGAAGCACAAGGGCTTCGGCGTAGGTGTGGAATCGGTAAAGAGCATTGTGGAAAAGTACGGCGGTACATATTGCGCAGAGGTAAAGGACGAGATGTTCATGTCATCGGTACTGCTTAATCTGAGGACATAAAAATACGGCTGTGATGAAACGTGAAGTCCATCACAGCCGTTGTTTTATGCTTATTTATCAGCTAAGCTCAATCTCGGCAAGCTCAACGTTGATAGTCTTTGTAGTGTATCTGCCTGTTGCGCCTGCTCTGTAAACCGTAAGCTCAACAGTGTCGCCTATGTTAAGCTCCGCAATGATATTCTGTATATCTGTTACGGAGGTGACCGCTGTGCCGTTTACCTTTGAAATGATATCGCCGACTTTAAGACCACTCTTTGCCACCGGCATATCTTCCGAGATATATGTTACATATACGCCGCCGCTTTCAAGTCCCTGCATATATGCACTGTATTCGCTTATCTCTTCGCCGTTGATGCCAAGACCGGGACGGTTCGTAACATAGCCCTTTGTCATAAGGTCGTTTATTACCGGCTTAGCCTCGTTTATTGTAATGGCGAAGCCGATGTTATCTATAGACGCTGATGTGTTTGATGCCAACTTGTAGTCGATTATACCGATAACGTTGCCGTACATATCGAAAAGTCCGCCGCCGCTGTTACCGCTGTTGATAGCCGCATCTATCTGTATTGTGCTTGTGCCGTATGCGCTGTTTGAAGCGGAGGCTCTGCCAAGACCGGATACGATACCCTTAGTAAGAGAGTTGAGTAACTGCTTGGGGTTGCCGAGTACGCATACATCCTGACCTACTCTTACAGTGTCCGAGTCACCGAGCGTTGCATATTCAAACGGATCATCACGGCTGATCTTCAGCACTGCAAGGTCTGAATAGGTATCACTGCCGACTACTGTAGCCTCATATTCCTTTGTGGTATCGGGGTTCTTGTAATCGGGAGCGACTACTGTCATTTTATCCGCACCCTCTACAACGTGTGCGTTTGTGATTACATAGCCGTCAGAAGTAAATACAACGCCACTGCCGCTGCCGTATTTTACAGGCTCGGCATAGCCTGTCTGGCGCTGATAGTTGTATACCAGCACAACAGTGTTCTTTACCTTTTCGTAAAGCTCCTCGGCATTCAGCAGAGTGCTGTTTGAGCTGTCGTTTATCTTGCTTTCGTCAAGGGGAGCGGCTGTCGCCGTGTTTGAGGTGTTGAGTGTTGTTGACGGTGCGGCGATTGTGCTTTCTGAGCCGCTGTCATCCGATTCTCCCTGAGATGTACCGTCAGAGGAGCTTGCAAAGGGAATGGTGGCATTTATACTGTTGCCGAGTACCGTTCCTGCAAATCCTGCGCCGCCGCCGACTACCAGAGCCGCCGCTATGATACCTGCGACCAGTGCGCCCTTGCCGTTCTTCTTAGGCGGCTTGTTTGCACCGGGGGCAACGTGTATGTTGTTTGCGCCCATATTGTTTGCGCCGTTTGCGTAGTTGTAATATGAGTTGTACGCATTCTGCTGTGCGTCATAGGAGCTTGTGTAGGAAGAGCCTGCGTTATAACCGTTTGCATTTGCAGATGTGTCTGTCTGCGAATTGCCGGCGGTCGAGAAGCTGTTCTGTACCTGCTCGTTTTCGCTGTTCATGTTGTTCATATCATTGCGTTCAAATCCGTCTGTCATATCTATCGTCCTTTCACGCCCGTAGGCTTTATCGTCTTTTGACTATGGCTAAAGTATACTGTTCGTATGTGAAAAAGTTGTGATACAGCCTTGAAGTTTGACAGATAATTGCTTTAATTGTATTTTTATTTCAAGTGAAAAAATGCACAGTTATATGGACAAAGTGTTTAAAGTGTGATAGAATAGCATCGGAATGCAAATTATATTGCTTATAAAAAGGGGGAGCATATATGTTTTTCTTCAAAAAGAAAACCGCCGGCAATGACACCGCAGACACGCCGCTTAAAAGAAAAGCGAAAGCTATGCCTATGACAAAGAAGGTGCAGTTCTGCTATATAAAGCCCGATGAGCTGAATATGCTTTTAAACGGTGATATAAGCTCGGTGCTGACGCTTGAACCTGTGAATTATTATGCGGAGAAAAACCGCTACTGGCTGTGCGTTTTTTATTACACGGAGGACTACAGCAAGATAATTATGCGTTTTGAGCTTTATGAAAACGACAGAAAGACAACGGCTACCGATTATTATGAGATAAATAAGGAGTTGTATTCAAGGATACTGCTTAAGTTCGGGCAGAGGGTATAGGTAACGGGTGCGGATTGCAATAATCCGCACAGGTCGGTTTGTAGAAAAAGTCTTTTGCCTGATGTACTTCTGCAATACCGTTCTGCTTTGACTATGATAGCAAGCTATCGATAGTTCTTTTTGCGAGATAGCACTTCTCGGGTTCGCTATTCAAATCAATACACCTGTCAATATGAAAGAGGGAGACAACCAAAGGGATCAGGTACAAGTCTGAGCCTCGCTCACGCAAGGCTCGTGCACTCCGCTAAAGCTCCGCTGGACTTGACAGCCCCTCTCCCTGTCCCTTAGGTTTTCTCCCAAATCAGTTATTCCTCTTGAGCGACGTGAGGAGCGGGAGCATTGCTAAAGCAATGCTCAGCTTGGCATCCCTCTTTCCTTACTCACACCCCCACCCCGTCGGGGTGTTGGCTAAACTCGAATAACCACCTGAACATTGTATATCCTGTCAATGCAGGGACGCTTAACGCTACACGTCCGCAAGTTAGTACATATATCTCAGGTTAGTGGCGTTTTTTTGAAAAGTCAATGTTAGAGCAGTTGTACCGGTACACTCACGAAAATATTAACTCCTTGTCGATACGGAAAGTGTTTTCGGCGGTGTCGGTGATGTGTTTTACTGAACAGCATTAATAATAATCGGGTTTAATATTTATCAGAGATTGCTTGTGAAAAGCCCTGTAACGCTTTGTACGCCGAGCGAAACGGCGGTGATGGATACCCAACAGCATAGTCCGAGAAGTATCGGCTTTCCGCCGTTGCGTATCAGCTTTACTATATTTGTGTTAAGTCCTATAGCGCCCATAGCCATTGCTATAAAGAATTTAGCCAGCCATTTTGCAAACGGCACAAACTGCGATGAGTAGAACAGTGTGACGCTGTTTTCGGGCAGTAAGCCGCAGACCGTTGTTATAAGTGACGCACCGATAAAGAAAAGGATAAACCACGGGAATATCTTCTTTATCGAGAAATCAGCTTTACTGCCGCCGCTTTTTTTGGCTTTTGCTGTGCGGTAGAATGCAAGCACGAGCGTTATCGGGATAATGGCAAGCGTTCTTGTCAGCTTTACCGTTACGGCGGCTGAAAGTATACCGTTGTATCCGTAAATGCCCTCCGCTGTCGATGCCGCCGCAGTGACCGACGAGGTGTCGTTGACCGCAGTTCCGGCAAATACCGCAAAACCTTCCGTGCCAAGTCCTATAGCGTGTCCGAGCGTCGGGAATATAAGCGCGGCAAGCACATTGAACAGGAATATTACCGATATTGAACGTGCAACGTCTTCATCATCCGCTTCGATAACGGGCGCTGTAGCCGCAATAGCCGAGCCGCCGCAGATAGACGAGCCTACGCCTATAAGGCAGGCGGTCTTAGGGTCCACCTTCATTAGTTTCATCATTATAAACGCAACTATCAGCGATATTGAGATAGTGCCGACTATAACGGGCAGGCTCTTTGCGCCGACCTGTGCTATAGTGCTTAAATTAAGCGAAAAGCCGAGAATTACCACAGCCCACTGCAGAATCTTTTTTGACGTGAACTTTATTCCGCCCGACAGTGATACAAGGCTTGCGAGCTTAGGGAATACAAGCGTCAGTATCATACCGAGAAGTATTGCTATTACAGGTGCTCCGATAAGCTCAAAGGAAAAGCCGCCTATGCTTATCCCGCCTGTCAGCGTTGCCGCAGCGGCAATGACGGCACATACGGCTGTTCCCGGCATTATTGATTTCAGTTTTTTCATTTTCTCTCCGTTTTTTTGCATAAAATGAGCCACCGTGACCGGTGGCTCAATATTTTCTTTATTGACGATTATTCAGCGTCTTCAGCTTCTTCTTCCTCGTCCTCAGGCATTTCTTCCTTGAGTGCACGGATAGAAAGGCTTACTCTGTTCTGTTCCTCGTTGATTTCGATGATCTTTGCCTTAACTTCATCGCCGATGGAAAGAACCTGAGCAACATTGTTGATACGCTCTGTAGAGATCTGGCTGATGTGGATAAGACCGTCAACGCCGGGGATGATCTGTGCGAATGCGCCGAAGGGTGTGATGCTTACAATAGTAACGTCAACAACATCGCCTTCGTGATATTCAGCAACGAACTTGTTCCAGGGGTTGTCCTCTTCCTTCTTGCAGCCGAGTGATACTCTCTTCTTCTCGGGGTCGAAGCTCTTTACATATACATCAAGCTTGTCGCCGATCTTAACGATCTCTCTGGGGTGCTTGATTCTGTTCCAGGTAAGCTCGCTTGAGTGAACCATACCGTCAACTCCGCCGAGATCAACGAATACGCCGTAGCTTTCGATAGACTTAACTTCACCTGTGAACTTCTGACCTACTTCAATGTTCTCCCAGAACTTAGCCTTAGCGGCATCGTTTGCTTCCTTCTTAGCCTGACGGATAGAACCAACAACTCTGCCTCTTGCCTCTGTTACTTCGATAACCTTGAAAGGAACTGTCTTCTTGAGAAGCTCTTCAAGCTTGCCGTCCTTGGGAACGCCTGTCTGTGACGCAGGGATGAATACTCTTGTGCCGTTGGAGATAATGATAACGCCGCCCTTAACTACCGATGATACTTCACCTTCGAGCGTTTCATTATTTTCCATAGCGGCTGCAAGCTTTTCTACGCCGAGAACGCTGTCAACCTTCTTCTTGGAAAGTGTAACTGTACCTTCTGCGTCATTTACGGCTGTAACGATGGCTTCGATCTCATCGCCAACCTTGACAACATCTGAGGGAGCTGCATTGGGATCCTGCGAAAGCTCGCTTGCAGGAATGTAGCCCGAGTGCTTTGTGCCTAAGTCTACAACAGCTTCGTTCTTGTTTACAGCTACTACTAAAGCCTTGACCCTGTTCCCTATATATACTTTTTTGAAGGTCTTGTCAACCTCCGCCATGAAGTCGAATCCTTCTTCATTGTTGAGAATTTCGCTCATAATTCTATGAACCTCCTTTATTATATAGGCAGGTGTCGAAGCTCCTGCCGTTATACCGACCGTACCGCCCTGCAAAGGGAGCAGGCTAAGCACTGCGGCTTTATCAATATCACTGCCGTCCTGCGTAAATATTACGGGGCAGTGTTTTTGACTTATCTGTGCCAGCTTTGCGGTGTTGCTGGAATTTTTTCCGCCGACCGTGACCATAAGCGCCGAGCGCCGTGCAAGCTCCTCGGTTTCCTTTTGTCTTTCAGCCGTCGCACTACATATTGTATCAAAAATCGTGATATTTGTATAGTGTTTTTTTGCAACTTGAACGCAAGATTGCCATTTTGACGAATTAAACGTCGTCTGAGCAACCATGATTAGTGCATTTTGACGAGGAAATTTCTGCAATTCTGCCATTTTTTCCAGCTCGTCCGAGTCACGCACCACTGTTACTTCATCCGGATTTCTGCAATGCCCGACTATCCCGATGACCTCAGGGTGATTGGGGTCGCCCGCTATGATAACGGGGCATTCCGACTTTGAAACAATATTGTGTATCTTTGCGACAAACGGGCAGGTAGCGTCAATACAGCTTATGCCCTTGTCGTGTATATAATCCGTGACCGATTTTGCAACGCCGTGAGAGCGGATTATAAGCGTCCTGCCCTGCGGCAGATCGTCAGGTGAATCTATGGGATATACTCCCAGCTTCTGAAGTCTTGCTATCTCACTGCCGTTGTGTATCAGTTCTCCGAGCGTATAGCAGCTACCGTTTTCTTCTGCGGTTTTTTCCGCAATTTCTACAGCACGCTTAACACCGAAACAGAAGCCTGCGCTCTTTGCCGTTTCAATATTGTAACGGCTCACTTGCTTTCCTCTTCCGCCTGCTTTTCGGGCTTCGGGTTATACTGCTTCGGGAGCGGATCGCCATATTCGCTCATACCGTCCATCAGCATCTTTATGTTATCCATAATAAGATTTGAAACACGTCTTAGCTCTGTTCTGTCGTCGCTGTTCAGTGCGATATGCTCGGCAGGAATCATCTCGCCTACCGAGATCCATACTTTTCTGCGGAAGCCCTTTTTCCCGTACTTTATGCACATCGGAAGAACGGGGGCATTTGTCTTGCCTGCGATAACCGCAATGCCGGATTTTGCTCTGCCGATATTGCCATCCTTAGAACGTGTGCCTTCGGGGAATATTACGAAAGCCCTGTTCTTCTCAAGGTCGGCTATGGCGTGGTTAATGGCACTGCCGTCACCTGCGCCTCTTACAACTGGGAACGCTCCGCACTTTGTAATAAGCCAGGCGAAGAATTTATTTTTCTCGAACAGCTCGATCTTCGCCATAAACGAAAAATGTGCCTTGTTCACAGCCGCTATCAGCGGAGGATCGCCGTAATCCTGGTGATTGCAGGCTATAATATAGCCGCCCTTTATGCCGTTTTTATACGGTCTGTTGTCACCGCCGATTAACTTGATCCTGTATTTTATGTGCATTGAAAGACATACTATCTTCCTGAAAAATTCATACATTATCTGATTTCTGCCTTTTCTTTGATTATTCTGACAAGCAGGTCGCACGAGCCTTCAAAATCAAGCTCCGTCGTATCCGCAAGCACTGCGTCGTCGGCTTGCTTCAGCGGTGCAATTTCTCTTGTCATATCGTTGTGGTCACGCTGTTTAAGATCCGTAAGCACGCTCTCGTAAGATACAGCCGTACCCTTTGCGATAAGCTCGTCATAACGGCGCTTTGCACGCACCTCGGCATCTGCCGTAAGATATATCTTCACTGTTGCGTTAGGAAGTACGACAGTTCCTATATCCCTGCCGTCCATTATCACGTCACGGCTTTCTGCCATATCACGCTGAAGCTGAAGGAGGAATGCTCTTACGGCCGGGATAGCGGAAACCTTGGAAGCCGCCATGCTTATTTCGGGTAAGCGTATCTCGTCGGAAACGTCATAGCCGTTAAGATATATGTGCTGTGTGCCGTCCTTTATCTTTACGTCAAGAGAAATATGCGAAAGTGCCGCACTTACTCTCACGGGGTCGTCCATATCAACGCCGTTGCGGTCGCAGAAAAGACCTATACAACGGTACATAGCGCCCGTGTCAACGTATATAAAGCCTAAACGCTTTGCGCATTCTTTGGCGATGGAGCTTTTGCCCGCTCCTACAGGGCCGTCAATAGCTACTGCAATACTCATATCTTTTCTTCTCCAATTTACATATACACTAATTATAACACGGTTTTTATCCGATTGCAACAGGGAAAATGTGAAAATTAAGCGAAATAAACGGTTTTTAAGCCTGTAAAGCAAAGAAAATTCCCCGAAAAACGAAAATGCTTTTCAGGGAAATATGTCAGTTTGTTTTTGAAAGCTGTTTTTTCTGCGCTCTTTTAAGATACGCAGGAGAAAGCATACGCAGTTGTTTTTTTACGGTGTTTCTCACCTCACGGCAGTCGGAAATATAGCTGCCGCCGTTTCCTTTGCCGGCCATATACTGTCTTGCTATCATTCCGTACAGCGTTATAAGCACCTTTAAGGTCATTACGGAAATCCTTGTGCGACAGCTGTAATAGATGCCGTTTTCCGCAAGATATTCCGACAAGATGAGATATGCCTCAAGATAGCTGTCTACCATTTTCCTTCCTGCAAGACCCGTTATGCTGTCGGGACGGTGGGCATAGCTGTAAAGCACCTTTCGTGTAAAGGCGACATTTTCCGCACAGGCAAACAGGCGGGGTGTTGTAATTACGTCCTCAAAGCACTTTCCGACAGGGTAGGATATATTGTTGTCAGTGAAGAGCGAACGTCTGTACAGCTTGTTCCATGCGTAATTTCTTACCGAAACGTCGGAAATCAGCTTTTCAAACGCCTTTTTTCCGCCGATTACACCGTTACGGTGGGAAAGAAGCACATTTATACTGCGGTCGGATTTTTCAAAGTAATTGCAGTATCTGCACTGTACTATGTCTGCGTTGTTTTTTACGGCGAGCGTATACATTTCGGAAATGTAAAAGGGCGATACAAAGTCGTCGCTGTCAACAAAGGCAATATATTCGCCTCTTGCGTTTGCAAGACCTGTGTTTCTTGCGGCTGAAAGGCCTGCGTTTTGCTGAGTGATTATTTTTATAAAATCATACTTGCTTGCAAACCTGTCCGCTATCATCATGGAATTATCCTTCGTTCCGTCATTCACAATGATTATTTCGTATTTGTATCCGAACTCCTGACGGACAAGCGAATCAAGACAACGTTCAATGTACTTTTCAACGTTGTATACGGGAACGACAACACTTACGGCAACCGCACGCTCTCGCATATTATCTGTGTTCATATAAACCTCTCCTGAATAGAAAATAGCTGCAGATAGGAAACTCGGACTATGGTATATCGGGGATATAAACAAATTCTACTACGAAAATTATACAACTAAATAAAATAGCAGTCAATCGGAAAAACGTGTAAAAGTTTGTGAAACAAAAAAATACGGCAGTTTAACGAATAATCATATGCTTAAAGGCTGATAATTAAACAAAAAGAACAAACGGAGATGATAGCTTGAAAAGCGTAAGAATATGCGTTGCCGCAATCACGGCAGGCGTGGTGTGCATTGCGGCGATGATAGGGATACTGAGTGCCGCAATATATGCCGAAAACGAGAGCGGCAACAGCTTTATAGGGCTGATGTATCATCAGGTGTTAAAGGATGAAAGCAGAGCCGGAAAATATATAATTACTCCAAATGAGCTGGAGAGCGACCTTGCGTATCTGTCCGAAAACGGTTATGTTTCCGTTCTTCCGTCCCAGCTTGTGAAAATTCGTGAGCAGGGCGGCAGACTGCCGGAAAAAACGGTTGTGATCACGTTTGACGACGGTTATGAAACCGGACTTTATTATGTGCTGCCGCTGCTGAAAAAATACGGGATGAAGGCGGTCATAAATGTTGTCGGCAGTTATACGGACGAATATTCCGAAAACGGCGGCGAGGGGGAGCATCTTTCATATTCCTATCTTACCTGGAATGAAATAAAAACGCTGTCGGACAGCGGTTATGTCGAAATAGGAAATCACACTTACGATATGCACTCGTACAACGGGGAAAGAAACGGCTGTGCGAGAAAAGAAAACGAGAGTGACGAGCAGTACCGCACGGTGCTGTATGAGGATGTTGCAAGGCTGTCGGACAAATTACAGCGGGTCACAGGGAAAAGACCGGTCGCTTTTGCGTATCCCTTCGGGTCGCTGAGTGAGGGGAGTGCGGAGATAATCGGCAGTGCGGGCATAAGCGTGTTTATGACCTGCTGTGAACAGCCGTGCAGTATGAACAGAAACGGCAGGATAGTGATAAACCGCTATAACAGAGAAAGCGGAAGGTCGGCACAGCAGATATGTGAGGAATTCAACAACGCATTTTAGCAAACGTACAGAATCAGTCTGTCGATAAACCTCGTAATTATTAAATTGGGGTCGCAGGGGCGAAGCCTCCGTACAGGTCGTCAGCCATTTGTGCCACTGCATCGTGCAGTGGCTTTGTGTGGCTGACTGCAAGCATCCTTGCTTGGTCTGGGGCGGTAGCCCCAGTAATATAGCCCCGGCACGGATGCCGGGCGTGTATGCCGCAAGGCTATGCACGATGCAGAGCCAACAAAGCATACACAGCCCTTCCCACGGGGAAGGGGTTTGGGGTTAGGGATAGAGAATTTACTCTGTTTTTAAATAAACTTTTTCTACAAACTGAAAAAACCGGAAACTCGTTTTACGGGCTTCCGGTTTTCTTCGTTTTTTCTGATTACTTAGACTCAGAAACGCTTGTTGAGCTACCAACGCTTGAACCTGATGTTGTGTTGTTGCCGCAAGCTGTTGCCATAGCTGCTACCATAGCTACTACTGCTACTAAAGCTAAAATCTTTTTCATGTCTTTAATCTCCTTACAGTAAGTTTGTATCGATCTATAACACCAAGTCTTTCGCTTGGCTGAAATGAATTATACATAAATTTTACGTTACGGTCAAGTGGGTTTTACCTTAATTTGTTTAATCGGCTTAATTTTCGTTCAGAATGACAAAAAAGAATGTAATCGTTTAAATGAAACTGGACATTTTTTTCGTTATGGTGTATAATATGTGAACAAAGCACACGCACAGGTCCGAATTTGTTACACTGCTGTAACTTTAAATGCAGAATATGGATACTATTATCTGATTCATAATATGAAAATTGTAACAATATGTATGTTCTGGATGAAAATTCTTGCCGTGTGCCGAAAAAAGAAGTAAAATCAGCATAATTCAAATGGTTTCAGAAAGGAAAATGATAGTATGGCAAACGTACCTACACCACACATAAAGGCAAAAATGGGAGAAATTGCAGAGAAAATTCTTATGCCGGGAGATCCGTTAAGGGCAAAATTCATAGCTGAAAATTATCTTTCGGACGCAGTCTGCGTTAACGACACAAGAAATATGCTCGGCTTCACGGGCAATTACAAAGGCTCAAAGGTAACGGTAATGGGAAGCGGAATGGGAGTTTCATCCATAGGCATATACAGCTACGAGCTGTTCAATTTCTATGAAGCCGAAACGATTATAAGAATCGGAACGGCAGGTGCGCTTGTACCGCAGGTTCAACCCAGAGATGTGATAATAGCGCAGGGTGCCTGCCACGATACTAATGTTGACAGGCAGTACGGCTTGCCCGGAACGTATGCGCCCATAGCCGACTTCGGACTTGTGAAAAGGGCGTATGAGCTTGCGACAGAGAAAAATATCAAGGCTCACGTCGGAAATGTATTGACGGGAGAGGTGTATTACGATGCGTCGAACAGCCTTTCGGCGTGGTCGAAAATGGGCGTTCTTGCCGTAGAAATGGAAGCGGCGGCACTTTATATGAATGCGGCGGCGGCAGGTAAGAAGGCGCTGTGCATCTGCACCGTTACGAACAACCCTCTGACAGGAACGGAGGACATCACACCCGAAGAACGTGAAAAGACCCTTACCGATATGATTACTATCGCACTTGATGTGTAACCGCTGTTTTCTATATTTATATTTAAATAGTATAAAGCCATATCGGCAGAATATGCCCCGAATGGCTTTATGTATATGTCGAAACTAAAAAACAATGAAAAAATGCCTTAAATTAACGAAAACCAAGAATGCTTTTCGGCAATTTTCCATAAAATTTCGATTTGAAAATTGTTTGATATGCTATCAAAGTTTTCTTGCTATTCGCTTAAACTTATGGTATAATTTTGTTATATAATAATTTCCATTTAATATGGAGGTTGTTTATTCTGTTATGATGAATGGGGGATAACCAGTGACAACTTTTACTTACGTTGCTACCGACGTTAACGGTAAAAAGGTAAAAGGCACCGAAATGGCGGAAGATTCCGTTGAACTTATTGATAAGCTCCGACAAAAAGGCTTGTTCTGTACATCCTATAAAGATGCGGCAAAGAACAAGGCGGCAGATGTCAAATATAAGTTCAAGACGAAGGACCTGTCGTTCTTCTGCCGACAGCTTGCGGCAATGCTTACATCGGGTGTAAGTCTTGTAAAGGCGCTTCAGATATTGCAGGCGCAAAGTGAAAACAAAAAGCAAAAGCAGGTGCTTCTCGATATATACGAGGAGGTACAGAAGGGGCGCAGCTTCTCTGAGGCTATAGCGACAAAGCCCGGCGTATTTCCGTCACTTTTTGTCAGCATGGTAAGTGCAGGTGAAGCGTCCGGTAGCCTTGATACAATCATGAACCGTGTATCAGAGCATTACGCAAAGGACAGTAAGACGCAGAACAAGATAAAGGGCGCTATGATATACCCTATCGTACTGCTTGTGCTTCTGTTAGTTATCATGATAGCGATGTTCACAATGATCATGCCTATGTTCCGTGATCTTGCGGGCGACACCGAAATGCCTCCGTTGTCTGCGGCTATTTTCGGAATAAGTGACTTTATGATAAACCAGTGGTACATACTTGTTATAGTTGCAATAGCTATAGTAATTACCTTGAGAATTATTTTGAAAACCCCGTCAACAAAGCTGAAATGGGACGAGATGCTGCTAAAGCTCCCAACGGTCGGAAAACTGTTGCGCACTATTTATACGGCTCGTTTTGCCCGTACAATGTCTAACCTTTTCTCATCCGGTCTTCAGATGGTAGACTGTATCGAAAAGTCGGTAAGTACGCTCGGCAATACATATATCATAAAGCAGTTTGAAGATGTTGTCGAGAATGTTAAGCGAGGCGAGGCACTCTCGGTAGCGATGGGCAGAATAAACGTATTTGACGGTATGTTCGTTTCTATCGTTTATGTCGGTGAGGAATCAGGTACTCTGGATACCATTCTTGCTAAATCGTCCGATTATTACGATGATGAAGCTGATTCAGCCGTTTCAAGACTGGTAGGACTTATGGAGCCTGTTATGATCATACTTATGGGTATTATGGTAGGATGTCTGCTTGCGGGCGTATTCCCGATCCTCTATTCAGGTATGGACGGCATAGGAAATTCATAATAATCAATTTGAAAACCTCAACTTAAATAAGCAGGAAGGAAATTTAGAGATATGTTATCTATTGATATTACCGACAGACAAATCAAACTCGTGCGTGGTACCTCACAGGGTTCGAAAATCAAGATCGACGAGGTTGATTTCAGAGAGATTGAGAAGGGTCTTGTTTCAAACGGCTACATAGCAGATGTTCCGCTGGTTGCGGCTGAAATAATTGATATAATCAATACAAGAGCAATCAAGGAAAAGGATACTATCGTATCAATCAGTTCAAGTTCGATACTCTATAAGGAGCTTATGCTCCCCAAGCCCAAGAAGATTTCCAACACCGCCGCTATCGAGGCAATGATAGGAAGTAATATGGGTATTTCCAACGATTATAATATTTCGTATACAATCGTTGGTGAAACCGTAGACGAGAACAAGAATCCTCTTATCAAGGTTCTTGCCACAGCCTGCCCCCAGCGTCTTGTTGACGGCTATGTAAAGCTGTTCACACATATGGGTCTTTCACTTAAGGCTGTAAACATTTCAAACAACGCTATTTCACGTCTTATCCAGAACACTCCCAAGATGTCGGGCTATATGCCGCTCCTGCTTGTTCAGATAGACAAGGAGTTCCTGAATATCAACCTTTACGAAGACAACGTTCTTTCGTTCTCAAGATATTTCAAGATTGACCCCGCAGATTATAACAATGCGGAGGACTATGTAAATCAGGCTATTTACGATAACCTGTTCAGAATGTTCCAGTTCTTCCAGTCAAGGAAGGATATGAAGCCTATCAAGGAAATGATGTTCTACGGTGAGATAGGCGACTTTATAGCGCTTACGAATACCGTATCGGGCTTCAATGTTTCGTGTCATATCCTGAGTGCTCCCACGACTATAGCATCAAGAGCGGACTTTGAGTTTACCGTATACGCAAACGCTATCGGCGCACTCTACAAGGTAAACAAGGAACTTGAGCATATCAACCTTCTTGATACCACAGCGGCTAAGGAAAGCAAGGGTCTTAACACCTTCTTCATCGGACTTGGTGCAGCGGCACTTATCAGCGTGGTTTCTGTAATCGGTGCGAATGTTGTTGTTGACATAATCAATAACAACATCAAGGGTGAAATAAAGCAGGTTCAGGCACAGATAAATGATACAGAGCTTCAGACAAGGCTCACAACCTTACAGCAGAAGGAAGGCGTTCTTGCAAACTTCCAGAGCTATAAATCGTCAATCGCAAACGCTGAGATAATGTACAATTATATGCCTAAGGGAACGACCGATGTGTACAAAATGCTCAGAGAGCCGTTCACGGCAAAGCAGGACGGCATCGAAAGCGTTACTAAAGACGACATCCGCAAGAAGCTGAACGGAATGAAGCTGACCGATAAAGTCAGCATCAACGGATACACGGTTACGGCATCATTCAGCTGTACCGACCAGTCACAGCCTTCACAGTATGTCAGAGCACTTATCGATCAGGGCTATTTCGAAAACATAAACTATACAGGTTACAGTGTTGAAAAAGCAACAGGCGAAAATGCCGATAAGAAGGAAAGCATCACTTTCAAGCTCACTATGCTTCTCAAGGCCGGCAACGACTTGAAACTGGATAAGGACGAAGCTAACAGTGCAATTGAAAACCTGAATAACCAGGGAAGCGAATCAGATGCGTCAGCAGGTGAAAACGGATCTGATACTTCTTCGAGTGCAGAATAAAGGGGAAAGGACATACAGAATATGAAGATCAGTAAACAGGAACGTATCCTTATTGTAGTATTTTTAGTTGCCGCAATTATCGGTGTTGGCGTGTTTGTTTTCGTGTTGCCCAATTTCAACATGATTGACACAAACAACAAGCAGCTTGCGACAGTAAAGAAAGAGTATTCGGATATACTTACTCAGCTTGAACATGAGAGTACAATCGACACCGAGATCAGTCAGGCTTATGAGGACGGTAAGAACCTCGCCGAAACATTCTACAACGATCTTACCGAATACGAAGCAGATGAAATTATGCGTCAGTTTATCGCCAAAGGCAAGAACATAACAGTTGACGGACTGACAATATCCAACTTCACAACACAGGCACTTTCCGTATCGGTATTTACACCTACAGAGGTTACATATCCGCTTAAGGACTTTGCCAATACTGTTGTTGAGCAGGTAAGCGAGCAGAAGGATATATCATCTATGAGCACAAGAGAGCTTGTAATGTACGCTAAGCAGGTAACCGCTACGTTACTTGCGGCTTCTGACCAGGTAACTGTCGGTTCAATCACGGTTTCATTTACAGCACACTCTGACAAGCTCCAGAATCTGCACGATTTCGTCGATCTTCTCTATGACGGAATTTACAACGATAAAATCAAAGGCGCAGACGGAAAACCGCTCTCAAAGGCAACCTATTTATCATCTGTAGATTATCAGATGGAAGAGAAGACCACAAGCACGGATGAATCGGCAGCTGCAACAAAAGACTTCGAAATGGATCTTTCGGTAAGCTTCTTATGTATTCAGCCCGTTGCGGATCCCTTTGCGGTAAAGGCGGAATAAATTAACCTTAATTTTGCTCAGTAAGGAATGAAAGGATGAAACGCTATGAATAAACATAACAGAAAAGCGTTAATGATGAAAAGGGTGTTACTGCGGCTGAAATGCGGCAGAGGAAGCGTTTTATTCTTCATTGTCGCAATAATGTCGGTTATGATAGTGCTGGCATCGGCGGTATATTATTCGGCTGTTTCGGCAAGAAAACAGGTCGAGATAAGATATGGCGACGAGCAGTCATATCAGAGTGCCGTATCGTTAAACGACCTCGTAACCGAATATCTCAATACAAAGACGGAAGATGCATTTGTCGATGCTATTCTGGCTCTTGCACCCGGAAGTTCTCTTACTACACAGGGAACAGGTACAGACAGCTTCGCAAAGCTTGCCGAGGGTCTTGGCGACTATAAGGTAACGGTAACAAAGATTTCAGGCGACAGCAGCGATGAAAAGCATACCGTAAAAATCGAAACGGAAGTAATAGTAGACGGCGAGTCATCAACAGTTACATCTGTAGGTGAGTTCACGCTTGTTTCAAAACCGTACTCATTTGACAGATTCTTCACGTCAACGGGATATGCGCCTAATGACGTATTCATGTCGGGTATGACGATAACTTCCACAATGTATCTTGATAATGAGTACAGCCAGATAGGCGGAACAGGCAACTCAAAAATCAATATAGAAGCCGAGATTATCAGTGCGGGAACATTGGCAATTAACAATGCTCCTATAAACGCAGACGGCAGTAAGACATTTGATATAACAGTCGGCAATAACCTTATTCTTACATATTCAGGCGGTCAGGCCGGAATGAACCTGAACGGCGGACGTATAAGAGTCGGAGGCAATCTCGTACAGGGTACATCGTTCAACTATAATAATGATACCGATGTTTATGTTGTCGGTGACTTAATCAGCGGTCGACCCAGTGATACAAGCGACTGCGAACTATATGTCAACGGCGATGCCGCATTCTTCGGAAATGAAACATATAAGGGCAAGGTTTATGTAAACGGTGATGTTTACATTGACAAAGAAGTAAACACGGGCGATAAGTTCCCCGGCGGAATAACGATCGGCGGTAATGTCTACCTCTGCTCAGGTTCAAGCTATTTCGGCGCACAGACGACATGGATAAAGTCGCACGGCATTGACGACAGCAGAATAAAGAATTATTCCGATGCTTCAATACGTTTTGAAGCGAAAAACGGCGAGAATGACAGCGCATACAATGCACTGCGTGCAAATATGGATAAGGCACGTTCACTTGCAGGCGGTACAGCGGCTTACAACTATATATGGCCATCTGACAGTCTTATCTGCGAATCGCTCCAGAACGTAAAGGATAAGATAAACGAAAAGATTGGCAATCCCGAGTACTCCAACTGGAATATGACAAAGAAGTTTATCAATGACGACGGTACATATACTGTAGATCCGATAAACTACAATTTCGACAATGCTACCGACCCTGAGCTTCAGGACGCAAGATTTGCAGGCACAGGCAGTACAAAGAATCAGTTAGTAGTGTCAGCTCAGAAATTCGGTCAGTATGTTATAATGGGTGATATGCGTATAACGGCGGGCAAGTGGGATCCCAATGCCAGCGTTGAAGCAAACTGGGACGGATATAACGTAATATTCGATACCACAATGCCTGACGGCAAGGACATTGATATGTATGTATATCTTCCCGCAAACTGCTATATGGAGCAGACAGGCACAGACCAATATAAGTTCTCAAGCAAGGATTCCGACAAGAGCAAGTTCAACTGCTTCCGCTGGAACAATGAACCTACAGGACTTTTCGAAGGTTGGTTCAGTGTTCTGACAAAGGGCAAAGGAAGCGTGATATTTGTAGTAGGCGACGGAGTAACTTACTATGCTCAGAGACGTCTGTTCATGGGACACTATAACCTGCTCAAAGAAATTCTGCCTAATTCAATATCGGCTGAGGGAAAGGTTAAAGATACAACCGGCTTCACGACCAGTGCTATCGAGAATATAATGCGTACAACGGATACGAACGAGAAGCTACGCACAGTATTTAAACAGAATGTCGTTGATAAGTATAACGGCAGCGGAGGGCTTCATAACAACCTGTTTATGGTTGCGATAAACAAAAACAGTGACTTGAATTTCAACTCCCAGTACAATACATTCTGCGGATTTGCATATGCTCCGTATATGACATTCGGCATAAGCAGTATGGGACAGGGCGGTTTTGCGATGCTCGGTGGTCTTATTGTTTCAGACTATTCGATGCCCAATACATCGCTTACATTTATGGCGACCATTCCCTATGACTACTATGACAGGTATACAGGCTCACTTACCGGAAAAGAAAAGGAAGACGCACGCTTTGACTATATGGAAAAGCTCATTTCCAACTCCGGCGGCAAGATTGGTACACTCGGCTCGACAGGCTCAAGGTCATGGAGAAAGTACGGCTATAACTGATGAAAGGAGCGGATAGTATGAAGCTGATAAAACGGCTGAAACGCAAAAAAGGCTTTACGCTTACAGAATGTCTTATATCTATACTTATTTTCGCTCTTATGGCATCTATCGTTATGCAGATACTTGCTATCGCTATAGCACAGTATAGAAGCAATGACAGCATTGACAAGGACATGGACACGCAGATAAGCGATCTTGTGCAGGAAAATGCTCTTGTCGAAAGGGAAACGACAAATCTTGTTATGAAGTTTGTAAGCGGTACCGGCGGCACTAATAATATCACGATAAATGATATGAAGATTAAAAACGGATCGTCGGAAAGTGTCGATGGTGCCTTGCAGATAAACAAGATTGATGCCACTATAAAAAATAACGGCGGAAACAGTAACAAGGACAAAAACAGCGGCGGTATGGTTACCGATGACATTCATATTTACGGCACTAAGAATATCGACAGCGTATACGTTGAAGAAAACAGCGCCGTACTAAACGGTGATGTTTATTCGATACGAATTGACTTTAAAGTTTCCACTAATGACAGCGTACTCAACGGTTCGGAAAGCAAGTCGCTGAAAGTTGCGCTTCCGACATCGGCAAAGAATATTGTTGTAACTCCCGATGATAAAATGATATACAACATGGTTTCGGGAACGAATGTAAGATTTTCCGCAAAAAGCAAAGACGATAAGGATACATCATATGTAATGCATATTGTGTTCACGCTCGGAGCGGAGGAATTTGAAAAAGAATACAAGAGCTTTGCTAAATATTTCATTGACCCTGACAGCGAGCTTGAAGACAAGAGCAAGACTTTCGATGACAAGGCAATGCCGGGCATCTATAATCACCCCGCAGGTACTCCGATAAAGGAGGATAATCCGTGATGAAGATTAAAAGATTGCTTAAGAAAAAAGCGTTCACCCTTATTGAGATGATTGTATCAATGAGTATTATGGTAATACTTGTGGCGGCTGCAATGGCGGTATTTAATCCGGTCAAGAGCGTTATCGGCTCATTGGATGAGGATATTGTTACAAACAATGTTACCGATACATTGACAAATTACGTTTCAAATAAGCTGAAAACCGCAACAACGTATAATATCTCAGGCTATACGACCGACAATCTGAAGAAAAATTCGGATGACAGCAACGGTGTCGCAATGCGGGTTAATCTGATGAAGGACGATATGGATACAGGCGAAAATATGTACTGTATGATGCTCCGCACGACGTCGAAGGGCTATAAGCTATACGACTTCGGCAAGATTAATAATGTCAGCGATTATCTGACAAAGGTAAATGACGCTATCAGCAACTCGAAATATGCGGTTTTTGAAGATGAATTCTACAATAATTCACATTATAAATTTGCTTTTGAAACCACATCGTCGGATAAAGGCTCGTGGTGCAGAATGGGTGTCAATACCTATGATGAAAACGGTGAGATCAAGGTAAGCGAACGTGTGCAGATGTTCAAACTGCTTAATATGTCGCTTTTGAAGATAACACCGTCAAGTGCGGCAGAGCTTACCGACTACAATTACTCAGATGATTTGAATATCGTTATTCTTTACAGAATAAAGGTTTTCGGATAAATAAAAATCCCCCGCCGTAAGGCGGGGGAAATATAACGCTTATTTTACAGCATCGAAAGATAAGCCTTGATAATGGTTTCACCGCAAAGCATACCGACTGCAAGTCCTACGCTCAGTGCAGGACCGAAGGCAATGCGGCGGCGCAGCTTTATCTTTGTTATCTTGCCGTTTTCCACGTTCGCACGGAATACATATTCCTTGCTGTCGGGAAGCCCACCCATTACTTCGTTCAGTTCGTTGCTGAGCGACTCTGTTTCGGCTTTAAGCTCATCGCCCGAAATATTCCACGCTTTTTCTTCAAAAAGCTCAGGGTCGATTTTGCACTTTCCGTGTTCAAATTCACCTATGATAACATCCTTCGAGCTGTCGACAGCCTTGCCCTCGCACCAATCTGTGAGTTTTTCGCTGATTTTTGCGGATTGCTCCTTAGTGAACCGTGACGATACGCAAAGCACGATAAGCCCGTAGACAGCGCCCACCACAACACCTATAACGGCTGAGGGAACTATCTTCCAGCCAAGCACAAAACCCGATGCCGCCATAAGCTGAACATCGCCGCCGCCCATACCGCCGAATAAAGCGAGTATAGCGAAAGGCACTGCGATAACAGCCGCACCTGCAAAATGCTCCCACCAGGGCATATTAGGCTCGGTGAAGAACGTGGCGATACCGAGTACGGCTATCGAAATCGTACACCAGTATGGGATTTCCATATGGTCAATGTCAATACAGCTGAGGACTATCAGCAGTGAGAAGAATACGATTGCGACCACCATTGGCAGACTTGCCGAAAATCTTATGTAGGCGAGCAGGAACATTATTCCCGTCAGAGCCTCGACAACAGTGTAACGTGCCGAGATAGGAGCCTTACACTTGCGGCACTTGCCGCCTAAGAATATCCAGCTGAATATTGGCACAAGGTCATACGGCTTTATACGTTCACCGCAAGAAAAGCAGTGAGAAGGGCCGTTCACAATCGACATGTGCAGGGGAGTGCGGTAGATTACCACATTCAGAAAACTGCCTATGACCGAGCCGAAGATAAACACAAGCACGCAAATTACGGTATCATACCATAGTATACCTGTCATATATATAACCATCCTTTCCTTTTTGGAACGCTGTAAAACAGCGTATGGATATTTTACCACATATCGCCGCCTTTTTCAAGTACGGGCGGCAAGTATACCACTAATCACAGGGGGAACAGTTTAATGAAGAACATACCGATAGGACAGATTCTTGTTGAGAACGGATTTCTGAAAGAGGATCAGCTTGAAGAAGCCCTCGAAAAACAGCGCAGTGAGCCGGGTAAAAAGCTCGGCGACGTATTGCTCGAGCTGGGCTATGTTTCAGAAACACAGCTTGCGCAGGCACTGTCTATCCGTCTTAAAGTGCCGTTCATCGATCTCACAACCACAAAGATTGATATAGAGGCGGTCAAGAAGATACCTGAGGCTATAGCAAAGAAGAACTGCTGTGTAGCGTTCCAGATGAACGATTCACGTCTTACTGTTGCTACAGACGATCCTATCAACTTCTACATATTTGAGGAGCTGAAGGTTATCTCCGGTATGGAGATACATGCAATGATAGCTACCCGTACAGCTATCAACGAAACTATCAGCAAGGCATATTCACAGCAGACCGTAAGCAACGTTATGGATAACCTTAATAAAGAGTATACGGGTAATACCGACTCTGTTATTCAGGACGACCCCGAATCCGGCGAGCGTGTTGATAACGCACCTATCGTTAAGCTGGTAAATACAATAGTCGAAACCTCATTCAGAATGAATGCGTCGGATATTCATATAGAGCCTTTCAAGGACAGAACAAGAATAAGGCTCAGAGTAGACGGCGAGCTTATCGAGCAGATGAAGGTAAAGCCTGCCGCACATAACTCGCTTATCACCCGTATAAAGATACTCGGCGGTATGAACATCGCCGAAAAGAGAATACCTCTTGACGGCCGTTTCGGTATGACCATCGACGGCGTAAACCTTGACGTCCGTGTATCTACCATACCTACCGTTTACGGTGAGAAGTGCGTTATCCGTCTGCTTTCAACGGCAGATGAAAAGACAAGAAAGATAACCGACCTCGGTATGACGCTGTACAACTACGAAATGTTCAAGCAGATTATACGTTGCCCGCACGGAGTTATGCTGGTAACGGGACCTACAGGTTCGGGTAAATCTACAACACTGTATGCAACGCTCGGTGAGCTTTCAAAGCCAAACGTTAACATAGTTACCGTTGAGGACCCCTGCGAAAAGAAGATAGACGGTGTAAACCAGGTACAGATAAACGCAAAGGCAGGTCTTACATTTGCGGCGGCCCTGCGTTCTATTCTCCGTCAGGACCCTGATATAGTAATGGTCGGTGAGATTCGTGACGGTGAAACCGCAGACATCGCTATCCGTGCCGCTATCACAGGTCACTTGGTTCTTTCGACACTTCATACAAACGATGCCGCAAGTACAATCCTCCGTCTTGTTGATATGGGTGTTGCACCTTACATGGTTGCGTCATCTCTTGTCGGAGTTATCGCCCAGCGACTTGTAAAGCTGCTTTGCCCGGAGTGCAAGGAGAAGGTAATGCTTACCGATCCTGCCGACTTAAGACTTGTCGGAAAGACAGAGCCGGTCGAAATATGCAAGGCTCATTACGGCGGATGCCGCTCATGCCATAATACAGGCTATAAGGGCAGAACCGCTATCCACGAGATAATAGTAAGCTCGAACGATATAAAGGAGCTTATCTCAAGCGGCGCAACAGCCGAGCAGATAGGCGCACAGGCTGAAAAGAACGGAACAAAGCTGCTGAGAAGCAACGTTACCGATATGGTGCTTGCAGGCACTACAACGCTTGACGAACTGGTAAAAGCCACCTACTCCGTATAATACGGATGCGGTGTTAGCAATATATCTTTTTAAAAGGAGAATAAAAAGGTGGATATTAACAAAATACTTGACGAAGCAAGAAGGCTCGGATGTTCGGACTTACACTTTACTGCGGGACTTCCCCCCGTTGTACGTCTGCACGGCAGTATCAAAAAGCTCAGCGGTTATCCCGACTGCACAGAGCCTATCATAGTCAATATCATAAATCAGATAACCTCAATGAAGCACAAGGCTTCTATCCAGAAGGGTCTTGACACCGACTTCTCGTATGTATCCGCATCCGGACACAGACACAGAGTAAACGTGTACAGACAGAGGGGCTATCACGCAATAGCAATGCGACTTCTGCGTAACGATATTCCTACACTGCAGGATCTTATGCTTCCCGGACTTATGGGCGAGTTTGCGCTCCGCCCGAGAGGTCTTGTGCTGGTAACAGGCCCTACAGGTTCAGGTAAGTCAACAACGCTTGCGGCTATGATTGACCATATCAACCGCAACAAGAACTGTCATATTATTACAGTTGAAGACCCTATCGAGTATCTTCACACACATAAGCAGTCAATGGTAAACCAGCGTGAGATCGGCGCCGATGTAGACAGCTTTGCAGGCTCACTGCGTGCCGCACTCCGTGAGGACCCCGATGTTATACTCGTCGGAGAAATGCGTGACTTTGAAACTATCAATGCCGCAGTAACCGCCGCAGAAACAGGTCACCTTGTGCTTTCAACACTGCATACGACAGGTGCCGCAGAAACCATCGACCGTATCATAGACGTTTATCCGCCTCACTCACAGGGTCAGATCAGAGCGCAGCTTGCAAACTCCCTCGTAGCCGTTATTTCACAGACGCTCGTTCCTACGGCTGACGGCAAGGGTCGTATCGCCGCTCTTGAGCTTATGAGCTGTACAGACGCTATCAGCTCACTTATCCGTGAAGGTAAGATATTCCAGATTCCGAACTCAATCCAGACCTCTAAGGCTCTCGGTATGTTCTCGCTCGACCAGGATCTTGCAAGACTTGTCCGCACAGGTAAAATTACGGAAGAAGTTGCAAGAAGCCGCTGCCAGAACCCCGACGATCTCAAGAGATATATCGGAGCTTATTAATCAGCATAAATCATCAAGTGATGCTACAATGCCGCCAGTTTACACGGCGGCATTATTTATGCGCTTCTGAAAGGATTTTTTAATGAAATTTGTAATACAGCGTGTGAACCACGCAAGCGTCACCGTAGACGGCGAGGTAATTGGAAAAATCGGCAAGGGTTTTATGGTGCTTATCGGCATCTCACAGACCGATACAAAGGAAATCGCAGACAAGCTGATACGCAAGATGACGGGGCTTCGCATCTTTGACGACGAGAACGGAAAGACAAACCTTGCCCCTGCCGATGTCGGCGGAAGCCTGCTTCTTATCTCACAGTTCACGTTATATGCCGATTGCCGCAAGGGCTACCGTCCCTCCTTTACAAGCGCCGGCTCACCCGATATGGCAAACGAACTGTACGAGTATATCGTCGAGCAATGCCGGAAGTGTGAAAGCATAGCCGACGTGCAGACAGGAAGGTTCGGTGCGGATATGAAGGTAGAGCTTCTGAACGACGGACCGTTCACGGTCATCCTTGACAGCAACGAGCTGATGTAACGGCACGCTTTGAGCCGAACCGATTGTATAAGTGGTGAAAAATTACTGTAAATTCTTCCACTACATTTTTCGTCAAAATGCACAACTGGGAAAAATATTTTGTTGCATTTTTGTTAAATTTCCAATCAAACTATAGACAAACGGGCAAAAAAGTGTTATAATCAAGTCACATTAAAAGGAAACGCCGCAGCATAAAGCACAGCGCTCCCGGAAAGGACTTAAGTATGAATGAAATAAAATTAGGTAAAAAAATCTCCGAAGGTAAAACCGTTGACGTATATGAGAGCGGCGACCTTGCAGTAAAGGTATTCAAACCCGATGCACCCAAAACAGTAGTTTTCTATGAGGCTTTCATGGATTCAAAGGTTGAAGAAACAGGACTTAACGTTCCTAAGATAAAGGAAGTTGAGCTTATCGACGGCAAGTGGGCAATAGCTACAGAGCTTATAAAGGGCAAGACGCTTGCACAGATTATGCAGGAAGAGCCTGAGAACTGCGACGGCTATCTTGATGATATGGTTGAGCTTCAGCTCAGCATCCACGCTAAGAAGGTTACAGGCATTTCAAAGCTGAAGGATAAACTGAGAGAAGAAATCGAGAGCCTTGACGTAATCGACCACATCAAGAGATACGATCTTCTGACAAGACTTGACAGCACACCCAAGCACGTTAAGCTGTGCCACGGCAACTTCGGTCCTGAGAACATAGTTGTAACAGACGACAACAAGGTTTATATAGTTGACTGGATAGGCGCTTCGGCTGGTAATGCCAGTGCAGATGTTGCCAAGACATATCTGAAACTCGCACTTACATCTACAGAAACAGCTGAGAAGTATCTCAACCTGTTCTGCAAGAAGACAAATACAGCAAAGACATATGTTCAGGAATGGCTTCCCATTATGGCGGCATCAACACTCGCAAAGGGTGTTACAAGCAAGGAGGAGAAGGATCTTCTCTTTACATGGCTTGACGTTGTGGACTATTCTTGACGACAGCTTAATAACGATAATGACGCCCCGCTTCTGCGGGGCGTCAGTTTGTAGAAAAAGTCTTTTGTTTAATGTGCTTGTGTTATATCGTTCAGCTATGACTATGAAAGCAGGCTACCGATAGTTCTGTTTGTCGGATAGCACTTCTCGGGTTCGCTATTCGAATCGATGCACCTGTCAATATGAAC
>OGPL01000819.1_pt1 | contig 31876 bp, 18 predicted proteins | sample 1552901 | NCBI WGS metagenome assembly OGPL01 (sample SAMEA2580244, study PRJEB22360) | human gut metagenome | biome: human gut; feature: human-associated habitat; material: faeces | place: Denmark | collected 2008/2010 | reverse complement strand
ATTGATAATATCCCTTTTTATCGTGAAAGAAAAGTTTGTGTTGATGGAGAATGACTTATATCTCAAGTTCGCATTAAATCCACCTGTCAACCGAGGTTGAGAGTTACCAACTACCACCTTATCTTTATCATCTATTATATAGTCTCCATTAACATCCACCCATATCGGGTCGCCAGCCTGCATATAAACATATCCGTTATTTTTATTATTAGCAGCTTTCATTCGTTCACCGGTAGCTGGATTTACCGGTACATCTTCATCTGTTGCATACACTCCTTTATTCACCAATAAGTAATTTGCTAATGCATTCGACCCTAAACGGTTGATTATTTTAGCGTCACTATTAATGATTTGCCTGGCCTCATTCGGCAGCTTAGCGATCACATCCTTATTCATAGCCAATGACAGTGATAAATCTAATGTCCAAGGACTCTGCTGAGGTAATGGTCGACCGCCAATTAATATTTCAAATCCATAATTCACCAAACTTGTTTCAATACTTCTTACTTTTTCAAATGCATTATGGTCAGCTAGTTCAATATCACTCAATTGGTTATCAGTCTGTCTGTAATATAAGTCACCTGTAAAACGGAGTCTGCTATTGAAGAAACTCAACTCTGTACCCAAATTCCATGTAGTAGAAGTAACCGGTTTCAAGTTGTCATTTGGTAACAAGCCGTAATCAATCGGAATTATAGGCATACCATTATATGTATCACTCCCTAGTAGATAAGTACCCCAAATGTCATACCGGGTAGCTCTGTACTTAGTTGTTCGTCCCCAACTAACACGCAATGCACCTGTGCTCAATTGGTTCCAATTATCAGCAAAAGCTTCACGACTAAAGTTCCATTTAAATCCGAGTGACGGACTAATGGTCCATTTTATTTTTTTACCATATGTGGAATTCGCTTCAGGGCGTATATTAGGAGTGAATATATAACGTTCACCTCGTGGACCTATCGAACCTAGATTAAAGCTTGGATCTATAATGAAAGAAAGGGTGTTTTCATCCTCTACAAATGAGGTAGTTCCCTCTGATTTGCTATGCATCGCTCCAGGTCCCCAAATATAATCACTACCTCCTCCTACTAATTTAACCGTATTATGACTTCTTTTGTTAGTCGAAATTTCCACACCAGCCCGAAGTCCTAATCTGAATATTCTAAAATCCAATGACCTGGCTAAAACAGTACGTGCATATAAATTATAACTGTTCTGACTCAAATTATACCATTCGGACCTATTATTATTTAATATTCCGGGAGTAAACGTCTCTCTTTCAGTCGTATTATATTTATATCCAAAGATCCCGTCAAGTGTAAATTCATAAGGTAGTTTATACACCATACGTATGCTCGCATCGTATGCAGTATTTACATTATTATCGTCCACAGAAAATGCAGCTAACGCTTCGCTGGCTGATATATACATAGACGGCGGAGGTAATAATGAAGAAGCTGACGATCCCCTTGCAACACCTGATTGAGTGAAAGCATTACCACTACCCTGACTATTCAGTGTAAACGTAGCGGAAACATTGACATCCATCTCAAATTTATCATTCGGACTATAACCTAATCGCGCCTTAAGACCATACCGATTGAAATCCGTATTTTTCACAATTCCTTTTTCGGTATAGTAATTACCATTAATCAAGTAATTGAATTTTGAAGTACCTCCAGAGAAACTCAAGTTATGTGTTTGATTATGAGTCACACCATAAAAACGTCCTTGCCAGTCTGTATTATTATTCCAATAAGGATTCAAGCTATCTGCCAATGCCGGAAAATTATGTATTTCATTGTGCCCGAAATAACTGGAAGTGTCATTCTGTAATATTTGCATGATACGCATATTTCTTTCAGCATTACCAATAGCAACGTCTCTCAATCTTGGAGGAGTTTTAATCACATAATTACCCGAATAAGAAACTTTGGGAGGGCCATTACCTCTCTTCGTTTCGATAATAATTACACCATAAGCACCTTTAGAACCATATAAGGAGGTTGCGGCAGCATCTTTTAAAATTTCCATTCTCTGAATGTTTTCAAAAGGTATCATGGAAAGCGGACTCACTGTAGCTCCTGACAACAAACCTGACGCATCGACATCAGAGTTCATGTCTATATTTTCCAAAGGAATTCCATCGACCACAAAAAGAGGTGCTGACGAACCTAGTACAAAATCTTCTCCTTGCTTGGTTATTGAAATATCCGAAATACCACGTAATGTAAAACTAGGCATCCCCCCGGTGTACCATTCTGTATCTGTATATTCAACCCGGGAACACGACCTTGCAACAACTCCATGGCATTTGCCACCGGTGTGTTTACAAGATCTTCCGCTTCAACGACCTGTACAGAAGCGGTCACAGCCGCCCGACTCTTTTTCTGATAGCCGACAACCACCGTCTCATCCAGCATGTTTTCCGATAAGCTCATCAATACAGTCATCTCAGACATTTCTTTCGTGATTTTCCTAACAACCGGTTCGTAACCTATATACGTAAATGTAACATTTGCCGGCACAGGCACCTTCAATGTAAATTCACCATCTGTATTAGTGAAATTGAGTGTCGTGAATCAATTTTCCCTGATTTATCGCGTACGACTACCGAAACATACGGAAGTGGCTGATTGTCATTCTTGTCTTTAACAACTCCACTTATGAGCACCTCTTGTGCAAAAGCTTCTAATGAAGCAAACAGACACAACAAGCCCAATATGATATATTTATGTATCTTTTTCATATAAATTCATCTAACAAAGTTTATTCATAATCCCTAAATTCCGGAGCACCTTCTGCAAACACAACGATAACTTCCCAATGCGCTTCTTTGTAAATTCCAAATTCTATTTCGAAATACGAATCTAAACGATATCCCATAGCAGTAATTCTATCATACGCAAAACGCAGTTTAAGCAAATTACCTTCACTATTGGTATACTTAGAAGGAACTTGAACCAAAGGCATAGGATATACAACGTCATATTTTACATAATCAGCCCCCATCTCCTTATTGAATCCATGAATCAATTCGTCCCATTTTGTTTGATTAAATTTCTCTGGCGAAATAGGAGTATAATCTGAATTATAAAAGCGAAAAGTCAGAGTTTTAGTTTTATCTGTATTTTCCTTATTCTCCCGCAGATAGACTTGTATTTTTTCGGACGAAGTGTAACTCCCTGACTCCAATACAATGGAACGAGCCGCAGTTGCCGGAATATAATCTTTATCTTTTATCAGGCCGGTTTCCGAATCATAAATGGAAGGTTCGAAATCACTCTCTCTCAAAGGTACCAGCTGCAAATTGTTAAAATATTTATATCCACCTTTATTCTCAACCTTCACATCAAACAGATAACCTTTACTTGGAGAGCAATTGACAAATGCCGACATAGCATTAGAATACATCACAAATTCTCCTGAATGTTTATGTATCTGAAATAGCGGACGATATTCTAGCGTTCTTTTGGCTTCAATTTCTTCAAGAGTTTTCTCTGTTCCAAGATAAGGACTTTTCCATACGGTTACCGGAAACACATCAGTCAACTCTGGTGCTGGACTACCATCTGCCTTCACTATACGAGTTATTTCAAATGTCAAAGGGAGCGTTGAATTTCCTGATTGAAAATTATTTGAGAACAAAGTTGTTCTACCCAATACCGGTTTATATAGCTGTTGAGTAAAATTCACTTCCCGATCAAATGCTTCTTGTACATCAGGCAAGAATTTTTCAACACACGAGGTATTCAGAAAAGAGTATGTTCCTATTCCGAGAAAGCAAAAGAACTTTATGAATCTATTTTTTCTCATTTCCGTAGTCTTTAAAATAATTAATAAACTTATCGTAACCGAAATTATGTTGATTGGTCAAAAGATGAATAACTGCATTGCGAGTATAAATATCATGCCAAACAACGTTTGTAGATTTCCATAAATCCTTCAACTGACTGTTATTCATATCACTAAGAGTGAAACTCCTGACTCCTTCTCCCACAATGCCGGAAGCCGTTTGCCGAGTACAAGATACATTCATTTGATATTTATATTTGTATGACTCTAAAGAAAGACTTTCTTGTGCTTCTATGATCTTTTTCGTGTCATACTTTCCTGTGAATATATATCGGCAAAGCAACGTGTCTACGCATGCTCTATAATCATAATGCCTTATCTCAATGATGGGATTCTCCGGATCATCTTTATTAGGAATTTCAATTTCAACATCAAAAGGTTCAATAAGTAACTCTTTTAAAAAAAGTGCTTTCCCCTGTTTCTTTTGTTCGCGATAGGTGTTGAGCTGGTCAAATGAATATTCGAAACACTCATTCGGTACAGCAAATACGGTAAAATACTCATCGTCTTTTTCCAACTGTTCCTTTAAACCGGGAACAGCATTGATAATGACAAGCATTGAATCATATTTCTGATTAAACAGATGGCTTGCTTCATCGGAAAGGTATTCCAAAAAAGTGCCATCATACTTTTCAACTTCAACCGGCTGAGTATAAGCAACTGACTCATAATCCCGGCAAGCACCGAAAAGTACTAAAGTTATTACTCCGATTATTATTGCGGATTTATTCATAGTATATATTTTTTAATTTACGTATTTATATCTATCTAATATTTCGTAAAATCTGTTCCAAAACAATAGTTTTCAGATTCATTGCCAGTAAGTATTTTGCTCAATCATAGAATTGGTAAGAATATCCTGATCAATAGGCCAGTAAATACCTCCTTCATTGATTAGTTTTCGTAGTTTTGTATCATTATTCAACAATTTCTCTTGACGTATCCGGTCATACCAACGCCAACCTTCTCCCATTAGTTCCTTTCTTCTCTCCTCGAATACAGCTTGAATAACTTTTGACTTATCACTATTAAAATCTTTTTTATAAGAAACTGCACTCATTCCTCTGGCAGTTCTTATTGTATTAAGATGTACTAGAGCTTGTTCTGGTTGATTTATTGCACACAAAGCTTCTGCACGAAGCAATGTGATGTCTTCAAGACGACTAAATACCAGTGCTGATCCGAAAATAGCATAATCATTAGTCGTAGGATTACCATTCTGAATAACTTTAATCTTACTAAAAATAGGATATTGAGATTCAACATTGTGAACATAACTGGTATAGTATTTACCACTCTTCGAGTCAATACCGAACCTTTGATCATCTACATTATTGAATATGGAAAACAAACTGTCTTTTGAAACGTATATATCAGGAGTGCTTTTCTGCACAAGCGGAGCTGCTAATGTCAATTCTTCAAGATGTCCATTCTGTGATGCCTCGCTTTCATTATGATCAAAAGTAAGCCCTACAATGCGGGACACTCTCCAGTCGGAGTTGGTCAGAAAAAGTCCCTGTGAAGAGGTCAGATCTGCTACGCCAATATATTTTGCTTCTACACGACTCGCATTGTCCATAATATACGCAGCATAAGTTTCTGCATTCAAATAATTACCTTCCCAAGCTGCGATGTGTGCAAGAATAGCATATACAGACAATTTATTCAATAAGATACCTTGCCAGTCTTTCCCTTCTTTACCATAATAAAGGCTTGTTTTAGAACCTAACTGGAAAGGTAGTACTGTTAATGCATTTTCCAGTTCTTCTTTCGCATAGCTCAACACAAGACTGGCGTCCGTCCGCTCCATCCTGGGAAAAGAGCCATTATCATACGAATAAGTAACTAAAGGAACATCTCCCCATATACGTACCATATTGAAGTAAGCAAAAGCTCTTAGTACTCTAGCTTGTGCTATATCCAACATCAGATTTTCTTCTGAATAGGATTTATCTTTCTCAAAAGTTCCCGGAGCCTTTTCTATAAAAATAGAAGCTGCGTTTATAACAGCATAAAATCTTCTCCAATTAGAAATTTCCTTCATTATCGGAAATGGCTCGTTCAGATTGTTATCTACGACTGCCTGAAGATCAAGACGATCAGTTACACTAAAATCTCCTCCGCGTAAATCACCACAAATCCAATATGCATTATTTTCAACCAAAGCAGCTCGCATCAAGCCATATACTCCCATCAATGCAGCACGAGTATCTTCAAGAGTACTCCATTGCTGATCTTCCTTAGCTATACGTTTGGATTCTACATTCAAAAAATCATTGCAGGAAACAAGTATCATAGAAAAGCCAACACCCAATAACAGTAAAAAGTGTGTTATTTTTCGATATAAATTACTGAACATATTACTATATTTTGAGGTTAAAATTTGAAACGTAAGCCTAAGGATGCAGAACGAGGGATAGGCATAGAGTAGCCATCATAATTGCCATTGAAACCAACTAATTCGGGGTCGTTGCCAGAGAAACCTGTAATAGTAAACAAATTATTGGCTGTCAAGTAGAAATAAAGACTTTTGACTATCAGGTTCTTTTCACCTTTTAATGGAAGGGTATAGCCCAGAGTCACATTTCTCAATTTTAAATATGAAAGTTTTTCTAAGAATAAATCTTGCTCTGCTCTATATGGATACACTTTACTCAACGGATTATAGATAGGATAATCATCTTTCTGATTCGGCAATTCTTGCCAAAAGAATATTTCTTTTACAGAACGGATGGACTTCGTACGATCTAATGTCATAAAATCATAACGCTGTTGATCTCTGACATTCAGTGCGCTATGCCCCAGAGCAAAAAACCAATGAAAGCTAAAATCAAACTGTTTATATTTGAATTGATTAGTTAATCCTCCTATAAACCGAGGAAGTGCATGACCTTTCAACACTCGGTCATTGTCATCAATTATATTATCTCCATTAACATCTGTCCACTTCGGATCACCTTTTTGGAAGGGAACTCCATTTATACTCAATGGTTTACCGTCCTTAACCGGAACCTCACTGTTATCAGCATAGATTCCATTATTCTGATAAATCCAGAAAGCATCAACCGACTTGCCTACTTCAAATTTACGACTATTGGTAACAACTTCATTCAATCCTGAAGGTAGTTTTTTCAACTCATTCTGGTTGAAACTCATATTCAAAGAAATATCCCAACTTAAACGCTTCGGATCATTTATAGCAAGCGGAGAAGCCGATACGTTCATTTCGACACCTCTATTGGATATTTCCATTCCATTAACAAACCTGTATTTATATCCAAACTCTTGAGATACAGGCATCTGAAGAATAATATCTTTTTCCCGGTTTTCATAAAAACTAAGCCCGATATTAACACGGCTATTTAAGAAAGAGGCATTCAAATCAATACCTAATTTATCCGAATAAGGCCATCCCATACCATAATCTACCCAGCCTATTGAATAAGGACGAGTTACTGTTGCAAAACCATTGGAAGAAGATATCATTGATTGTCCACTCCATCCCAACTCTGACGAAACATAGTTAGGACCTAATGTAAATCTGTCTGATTGTACTAGATGTCCTAAGCGTGCCCATGAAGCTTTTAATGACAGTTTAGAAAAAAGAGCTGAATTATTAAAGAATTGTTTTCTCAAATCCCATCCTAAAGAAAAAGCAGGAGAAAACAACCAGCGTTTATCTAACTGAACATTAGAAGCACCATCGTATCTTATTAATGCACTTGCATATAAAAGTTTTTTAAAATTATAATCCAAAGCAAATGAAGTAGAAACCAACCGCGTTTCTAATCGGTCCGCAAAACGATAAACTCTTGTAAAACCTCCTGAGTTACTGGTCGTTTTTGTATCGTCTTCTCCATCATATCCCTTACTATAATTATAATGATAGTAATCACTTTGTATCGAACCATCCCAACGAAGATCTAATGCATGAGCAGGAGTCAAATCAAATAGATATCCAACTGAAGCGTTACCAATCAATCGTCTGTTGTATCCTGAATAGTCAGAAACAAAACTGACAGATTCCATAAGGGTAGAAGGCCAGAATACATGACGCACATTAGTATTATAATCCAGAAGAACTCCGGCATTCACATGAAAGCGATTTTTGATATAGCGCATAGATAAATAGCCATTCAACAAATTGTTCAGATTTTCTTCTTTGGTCAAATCATCATAACCAAGAAAACGCTCATAGGCTCCACCACTAGGCGCAATTGGGGTAGACAAATCAGGTAAATATTCCATCTCCGTCAAACGATCCATGAAGTTTTTGTTTCTTTTACGATCAATTCTATTTGCATTGATATAAGTACTCACAGTAAAACCTGGTATAGGAGTTATATTCAAAGCAAAACCAATGTTATATTTGGTATTTCCCACATTTTTTGTAACTCCGGACTCCTCGGTAAGCCCTAATGTAAATATATAATTAGCTAATGAGTTTTCACCTCCAATGGATGCGCTCACATTATATAGAGGAGAAGATTTATAATAGGAATCAGCCCAGTCTGGTTCTCCAAAATAAGATGATTCTCTTGGATCTGCTAAATAAGAAGGATAATATTGTTGTTCAGCAGGTATCTTATAAGTATCATAAAACTTTTGTCGAAATGCCCTTTCATATCCTCCATTAGTCATTTTTACTTTGGAAGGAGCAAAAACAATTCCTCCAGACGCATTAATAGAGACATTGCTACCACCATAGTATCCATCTTTTGTCACAATCCAGATAGCACCGTTAGCTGCCAAAGGGCCTAATTTAGCTAAAGCCAGAGGATCTTTAATAACTTCAATAGATTCAATGGCCTGTATATCCAATCCGGCTAGAATATTAGTTGCACTCCCAATAGGATTTACATCGTACTGTTTTATATCATACATATATGGATGATCCAAAGAAAGCGGAATACCATTTACATAAACTGCCGGTTGAACGCCTGAAACATCTTTATTGGAAAAAATCGGAGATGAAATTCCCCTAATCAACATGCTTTGTATACTCCCTGGTTCACCATTGTTTTCCTGGGTATACACACCGGATGCATTTCCTTTAAGCAACTGTTGAATAGAGAGAAATTGAGAGCGTTGCAGATTCTTAATATCGACAGTATCATTCGTCTTATCAGAATCCATTCCCCGATTTACAACTAAACGAGGTCCTACATTAAAAAGAATTTTCTTTTCTTGAAAACTTTCTTTTTTATGGACTCCCAAAGAATCAGAATCAGGAGTATTTGACTGGGATACTATTGTCCCACTAAATCCTAAAAAGCCTACAGCGACAAGTAAACGACAAAAAGGCTTTTGCAAAGAAAAATCAGGTAAAGTTACCACCATACTATTAGATTTATAAGTTTTTTAGATCATATAAGTATTAGTTATGCATTAATTGCAGTACAAAAGTGCGAGTTATCCAATAGAAAGAAGTCCTCTAATCATTCAAAAACGTACAATTTTGAATCATAATTGCCATAGTTTATAATAGGTTTAAAAATCATTCAACATTAGTCTAGAAATCATTCAGAGGGTATAAAAGAAACTGATATATAGAAAGGTACGCACCTTTACATTAAGATGCGTACCTACCCTTATAGACTCATATATTTTCTATTCTAACAAGACTTTTGATATTCTTTGGGAGTTACACCAAAATCTTCCTTAAAACAAGTTGCGAAGTATTTTGGATTAGAAAAACCACATTCATAGGCTACCTCTGCAATAGACATTGATTTATTTTTTAATAATTGGCTACCATGCTTTAATCTTATGTTCCGAATAAACTCAATCGGTGACAATCCGGTCGCTATTTTCATCTTTCTATAAAGCGAAGACTTGGATACAGCCAAAGCATCCGCTAACTGAACAACATCAAAATCTCCCTCTGCCATATTAGATTTTATAACAGAAACAACCTTATCAAGAAAATCTTTATCAATGGAAGAAGTCTCCAAAGAATCAATATCGACTTCTACATTAGTGCGAAATTCCTCTTGCTTACTTTTTTTATGAATTATAAAATTATTAATACGAGCTTCCAGTATTTTCAATTCAAACGGTTTGGATATATATCCATCTGCTCCTGCATTGTAACATTCAATACGATCTTCCGCCGTATTTTTAGCCGTTAACAAAATAACAGGAATATGACTGGTTTCCAAATTAGACTTTATGTTACGACATAATTCCAAGCCATCCATTTCAGGCATCATCACATCACTTATGATAATATCTATTTCATTATCCTTTATTATATCCAAAGCCTCCAGCCCATTTTTTGCAACGAGAACATGGTATTGTCTGGATAAAATTTTCTCCATAAGGTACAATAATTCTTCATTGTCTTCAACCAATAATAAATGATTATCATTGGTTTGTGCATCTTCGACTACTCCTGACTCATCCAAGTCTTCATGTTCAAAAATCATAGCCGCCTTTTTATCATTAACCGAAGTTTCTCCCGTTATCAACTCATTTTCTTGATAACTGTCTTTATCAATAGGAAAATCTACAGTAAAAGTGCTACCTTTAGTTAGTTCGCTTTCTACCTCTATCGTTCCATGATGCAATTCAACTAAATCTTTTGTCAATGATAATCCAATCCCATTAGATTCACTTTCGTCTCCTTTATTTGCTGTATAAAACCTTTCAAAGATATTCTCCAAATCATCAGGAGCAATCCCTTCACCTGTGTCAACAACTTGAATACGTAAATGAGTATGTTCAGCATTCTGATAGGATTTCATTATTAATTTTATTTCCCCACCCTCACTTGTATATTTACAAGCATTGGACAATAAATTAGATACAATTTTATCGATCTTATCTCTATCAAAATAAGCTATTAAATGTTTGTCTTCTGTAGAAAAAGTAAATGTTTGACTTTTTTTTCTTATTAATGGCGCAAAATTAACCTTGCATACATCATCTATAAATGAAACAATATCACTTTTCGAAACAGATAACTTCATGTTTCCACTTTCCACCTTACGAAAATCCAGAATCTGCTGCAATAATCTTCGCAATTTGTTCACATTGGAACGGATCATACTTAATTGGGAGATTCGACTACCATTCGTCATTTCCGCATCATCAATCAAACATGTAATGATAGTAAGCGGAGTCAATAAATCATGTGAGATATTTGTGAAATAACGTAATTTAGTCTGAACTAGTTCTTCTGATTTTTCCCTGTCGATTTGTGCTATCTTTAACTCATGACGTAATTGTAAACGTCTCTTCATTCTTCGATAAAAAAGATATAAAGATAAAATAACCAACACAACATAGAACATATAAGCCCACCAAGTTTCATAAAACGCAGGTTCCTTAGATACTTGAATTTCTGCAATATAATTACTCCACAATCCATTTGTATCTGTTGTCTTCAAATAAAATGTCCGTTTACCCTTAGGAAGCTGATTATAGAATGCAAACTGACGGTCACCTCTAACATACACCCAATCATCATCAACCCCCTCCATCTTATATGCATACTTAATTTTATCTGGAAATGCATAGTTTAAGGAAGAAAAATCTATCTCAATATTCTTATCTCCCGCATCGAAAGAAATAGTCTGGCTCCTCAAATTGAAACGTTGATTATCCTTTTCCAAAAGACTGGAGACACCATCTATCTTCACATCTGCCACCATTGTTCTAATTCTACGAGGATTATCAGACAAATGTTCATAAGGAGTAAATACCGAAATCCCTTTATTTCCTCCATAAAGAATTTTTCCAGAACGAGTTTTCAAATAAGAATTAGGCATAAATGAGTTTACCATTACATCATCCATTGTTGAGTAATCCATAATACCACCATTTTTAGGATCATACTCAATAACTCGTTTATTGGTAGAGATCCAAATATGCCCTAACTGATCTGTTATAATATTAAAAATACCTTCTTTGAGCATATCAAACATATTGGATAAGTTTTCAACTTTCTTCGTCCGAGGATCATATGTAAACACATCACCATCCTGACTCCCCATCCACATCAAGCCATTATCATCTATACAAATTGCTCCTATGTTATCACTAACCAATTTATCTGTTTGAGTAGTCAGATTTTTTAAACCTTTCTTTTCAAATGTCAGATTAGAGGACACTATAGCATTATATACACCTTGTTTTCTTGTACCAATCCATAAAGTTCCGTCTTTTCCTTCCCCAATCCCAGTTATATCCATTGACGGAAATTTTGTATCTTGAAGATTTTTCTCTTTTTCTGGTTTAACCAAAATACCTTTAGTTGTTACAACCCAAAGATTATGTTTGCTGTCTTCATAAAAAATGCGTGGAAATCCCGGATTATCTGCATAGTTACTCAAATTTAAGGTCCCTAATAGTTCTATCCTATCCTTTTCTTTTTTCACTCTATAAATTTCCGGATAATATTCAGATCCCAACCAAATTTCATTCAATAATGGAACAGATATGATACAACTAATATTTCTCAAATTGGGCACATTTTTCAAAGAAGGAATATCTGTATAAAGTTGAAGTTTATTTGTTCCAGGATTGAAGATCCCTACTCCCCAACGATTTTGGTCAATCCACAGATCACCATCACCATCTTCATAAATATTTTTTATATTTGTGATAAAACCAGTTTTTTCACGAATAGAAGGAAAAGAATAGTTTTGAATTAAAGGTTTATTTAAATCAATCATGGACAATCCTTCGTTAAAAGCTGCAATCCATAAATTACCAGATTTATCTTTTACTATCTCACTAAAAATATTATTCAATTTAGAAGATATAGAAGATATATCAACACTATTTATCACATCTCCCGGACGTTTTTGAAGAGCATAAAGACCTTGTGTAGATACAATCCATATATACCCATACTTATCATCTTGAGTTATACTAAAACAACCACTTTCATCCCAATGCTCATCACTTTTTATATCTACATGCCTATACATCAAATCCTGTTTTTCTTCAGGATTAAACAAAAAAATTCCACTTTCCCAAGCCAATATCCAATGTTGTTTCTTATCATCCTGAAAAACTCTAAACGGGTTATTTAATGTTCCGATTTGAGGCATAGCAACAAATGTATCCTTTTTCGAATCATATCGGTGTAATCCCCTCTCCCATAAAGTTACCCAAATTTTTTTATCAGCATCTTCATATATAGAATTCACGCTAGTAACAGGTAAAGCAGAATCATATCTTTTACAAAAAGAAAAATCGGCAGAGCAACGAAATACAGATGTCAATGTTCCAATCCAAATCCACCCTTCACTATCTACAATCATTGTTCTAATTTCTTGATCCTTCAATTCATTATGTTCAACTGGAGTTATTTGATAAGTTCTCTTATTCAAAATATTAATCCCTTTTTTAGTACCTATAAATAAATACCCATTCCTATTCTCTGTAATACAAGTAATTTCATTATTCGTTAAAAGATCCGGAGTCTTTAATCCGGAACGAAAGACTAATACCCGATAACCATCGTAACGACATAGGCCATCTTTAGTTCCCAACCACAAAAAACCTTCTCGGTCACAATGAACCCGTAATACAGTACTAGAAGGCAAATAATTATTTAATGGAAGAGTAGTCACCGACATTTGTTGTGCAAAAGCACATGAGAGCATTTGAATAAAAACAAGTATTATATATAATTTCATTTTGTGTTTCATAGTAACACTCAGTATAAAGATGTATTTCCGATGCAATATTAAACAAAAGAAGCTTTTAACGATACTCAAATCTCTTAAAATATACTAATAAAAGGCTAACAAAGATACATGTGGTCGATTTTTAAACCTTTCTGAATGATTTTTGCCCTTTATCAAATAGATAATTCAAAATTAAACGCATTTGACTTATTATAGTACTCCTAATTAAATAGGATTCTGCAATTTTGCAAACGAAAAATAAATAAATAGCGTTTTGAACAAAAATTCAATCATTAAACAATTAACTTATAAAACATTTCTGTATCATGAAAAAGAGATATGTAAAAATCATGTTCCTATCAATGGCATTACTAGTAATTAGTACAGCAGCCACTTATGCAGTTCAGCCTAAAGATGAACCTAAAGAAACGGTACAAACACCAACAGATGAGCATCTGCCATCATTAACAATCAATGGTACAAATGAATCATCTTCCTTCTTTGTAGATTCTAAAGCATTACCTGGAAAAGAAATAACGATTACTGCTCCGAATGGATTTACTGTAACTCCAACTATAATACCAGCCAACTCAGGAAAACAAAAAGTAACCGTAACCCTGAACAGTACTAAAATACTGACTGAAGGAAAAATCATTCTAAGAAGCGGAGATACCCGTTCTTATGTAAGTGTAAAAGGATATGGAACGGAGCTTCCTGTAAAAGAGATTGCTGCATCTCCTGTTTATATGAAAGGAAATGATACAGAATTCACTAAAAAATTTACTCCCAACACTAAAGGATATACAATTGAATTCAGAATAAAAACAGATGATTCGGAGAAAAGTTTTTATCCTTATTTCGTAAATGAAAAAGGTTATGGATTCAAAGCATATATCACCTCTAATGAAATCGGATTGTTTAATGCATATAAAAAAGAGATCAACAATCCGGCTACAAATGGGAAAACAGGAGGAAAAGGTAAGTTCTATAATAATGATGGCCAAGCACACACTTATCGCTTTGCCATAACGCCAGACAATCGCGCCTTTATCTATAGAGATGGAATTCCTGTGGATTCTGTTCGCATTATGGACTATGCTCCACAACCCTATTTTGCAGGAGAAGTTGGCGAAGCTGTAGAGAATCTATTAAAGAATCCGAACTTTGAAGGAGAATTTGACATTAATCCAGAAACGAAATTAGCTACTAGAATTGAAGGATGGGATATCGTTATTGGTGACCGTTGGAATTCAGAACAACAGATTCTTCCAGAAGAAATAGATAACAATCAGGATTTGGATAACCACATTTTTGAGATCAGACCTTACAAATGGGCAACAGGTTGGAGTGATGGTATTTTAATGCAAGTGGTAGATGTTGCACCTAACGAAACTTACACATTATCTGCCTTATTAAAGGGAGGAATAGCCAAGAAAGAAGGAAAACTCACAGGTAAAATGATTATAGAAGAAGTCGAAGATCCAGAGAAAAAAGTTATCACTGAAATAGCTAGTGACAATTGGGAAACTTATTCAATGGACTATACAACTTCTGCCACATGCAAACAGATACGTGTATCTTTCACAGTAGGACGTGGAGGCTGGGGAAATGATATCAGCGCTGTTTGTGTGGACAATGCCAAACTTACTGGAGTATCACGCACTTATTCACCTAAATTTGGTTTCGTGGATAACACTGCAGATATAGAATACTTCACTATTGATGAATCCGGTGCCTATGCCCCCATGCAACCTACTATAACAATTAATCTTCCATCTAAATAACATTGCCAAAAGATATATTAAAATATAGAAGAATAAATAGCAAAATTATGAGACATATTCTATTTATATACTTTATGTTTTCTGTTATTTCTGCTTTTTCACAAAACACTCAGATTAGTCCGGGTGTTTTGTGGAATGATATAAACGGAGAACAAATCAACGCACATGGCGGTTGTGTAGTATTTGAAAATGGATTTTATTACTGGTTTGGAGAAGATCGTACAGGCTTTGTTTCTAATGGGGTAAGTTGTTATCAGTCTAAAGATTTATATAATTGGAAGCGACTGGGGTTATCTCTGAAAACAAAAGGAGAACCAAAAGAGGACATGAATGACATATCACATGGACGCTTATTTGAACGTCCCAAGGTTATTTATAACCCTAAAGCAAAAAAGTGGGTCATGTGGACTCATTGGGAAAGTGGTGATGGATATGGAGCTGCAAGAGTCTGTGTGGCAACAAGTGACAAGATAGAAGGTCCCTATATACTATATAAAACTTTTCGTCCCAACAAAAACGAATCACGTGATCAAACTCTTTTTGTAGATACAAACGGAGATGCCTACCATTTCTGTTCAACAGACATGAACACCAACATGAATGTTTCTTTATTGAGAGATGATTATTTAGAACCCACCCCTACTGAAACCAAAATATTGAAAGGGCTAAAATACGAGGCACCAGCTATTTTTAAAGTTGGTGATTACTATTATGGGTTGTTCTCGGGTTGTACTGGCTGGGCTCCTAATCCAGGAAAAACAGCATATACTACTAGTATTTTAAATGAATGGACTACCGGTCGCAACTTTGCAGTAGACAAACTAAAACAAGTAACTTATAATTCACAAAGCTGCTATGTTTTTAAAGTGAACAATAAAACAAATGCATATATCTATATGGGAGATCGCTGGAATTCCAAAAATGTAGAGAAATCCCACCATGTATGGTTGCCGATCAGTATGCGTTCAGGATATCCAGTAGTGAAGTGGTATAACCAATGGGATTTAAGTATCTTTGATAAAATGTACCGTTATAAAAGAGCTGAAAAGATCATAAACGGTAATATTTATTCACTATTGGAGAAAAACTCAGACCGTTTGGTATCAAAACCGATTAATGGTTTTAGTATAGCAGATGACAATGATACCATTAATTTAAGTTTGGAGTTTATTAAAACTGATATTCCTAATGGATATAAACTAAAAGACATTAAAACTGGAAAATTCTTAGAATCATTGTTCGGAACCCTGCGTTTAAATCCGGAAAAACAGAATGATGCTCAATGTTGGATATTTAACTTGCTAGAAGACGGTTATTATCAGATACAGAATGCAAAAGACAAGAAATATATTACTGTTTCCGGTTCAAATACATTCGATGGAACAAGTTTATACCTTACAGAATATTCTAAAAAACTTATGCAGGATTTTGCTGTATATTTCGATTCAGATAAATACCAATATAAAGAAGCAGACATTTTCGCTGCAACTTACAGGACTAATAATTTGAAACTAATGGGAGCCCAATAACTTCCAGACATATTTCAAACAATTAATTAAATTAATTAGATTATGAATATAAAAAAGCAACGAATAAAGATCTACCTCTTATTCATTTTTATATGTCTGCCCAATCTGTCAACTGTTCCTTCTTTCGCTTTTCAATCCCGAGAGATTAGTATGGAGACAGTTAGTAGTTGGGCAGTCACAACTACTGTTTTCAAACTAGCAGGCAGCAATGAAGTCAACAATGTCAAGTTAAACTGGATGCAACGAAAAGATGCTGACCTCTACAAAATATACCGTGACAATAACCTGATTGGAGAAGCTAAAGGTAACACATACGATGATTACAACCTAATGGTCAACAAAACTTTTACTTACCATGTAGAAGCTTTTTATAACGGACAAAAAGTTGCGACTTCCATTTCTCAACAAGCTACCACTTTTATCCCTACCGGTGAAAGTAAAGTTTACGACAACCTGAATGGCAAATACATCACAAAAGAATCCTCCGGTAACAAACCACAAGGAATGAAAATCAATGATCTTTATTTTTCCTATAAAATAGAAAATACAGAGAAGACTGTTGATGGACAACAACTCAAAGGATGGCTAGTCACTGAAAGTTACTCTAAAACAGGATTAAATGGAAGTTGGAGTACTCCTCGAGAGTTAGCCTTTTATCCGAATGTCAAAATGGAAGGTAATGCGTTCCGATATAATCCAAAGACAGGAAAAGTCGTATTATCTTCGCATTATGAAGATGAAAATGGATACACAGCAGCTAAAATCTATCTAGCGCAAATTACCCCTAAAGGTAAACTTGAAGTAGGTACTATGGAACGTCCATTAGGACATGATTCAAGAGATCAATCGCTTTTTATTGATGATGACAATACGGCATATCTTCTTTCTGCCACTAACACAAACAGTGATATAAATATATATAAATTGGATGCCTCCTGGACAAAACCAGTCGAATTAGTCAATACAATATGCAAAGGATTACATAGAGAAACTCCTGCAATTATCAAAAAAGACGGAGAATACTACTTCTTCAGTTCAAAGGCTTCCGGATGGTATCCAAGCCAAACGATGTATACCTCAACAACTGACTTGGCAGGTGAATGGACACCTATAAGAGAAATCGGTAATAATACAACTTTTGATGCACAGTTTAACAGAATTAGTAAAGTAGGAACGACTTATGGAGTATGGAGCTATCATTGGGGGGCACAACGGAAATATAAAACTCCGGACGGTAACTTTCCTAGAATCTCTATTGCTGCATTTAATAAAGGGTATGCTTCCATGGATTATTACAGATATTTGGAATTCAATGACAATTATGGAATTATCCCTGTACAAAATGGTAAGAATTTGACATTAAACGTTCCTGTTACATCTGCTGTACCTGGAGCAAAAGGAGTCAAAGCTGACTGTATTACGGATGGAGCAAGCTTAGACTCCTCTACTTACTTCCAAAAAAGTTCAAATGCTACCATAGGTACACCTTATATGTTCACTATAGACATGCAGAAAAAAGCTAGAATTTCAGAGATTAATCTTTCCACAAGATTAGTCAATGGCTCTGAAGCAGCCTATAAATACACAATCGAAGGGAGTCCGGATGGCAAAAGTTACAAAATGCTCGTGGATGGCAGAACAAATTGGCAAGTGGGATTTCTGATTCTGAATGTAGAAGATCCTACAGCTTATAGATATTTACGTCTACGTATCTATGGTGTTGTCAATGTACATAAAGGTAATTCCGCAATGTGGGCTGACGGCATTTATGAATTTACAGCTTTGGGTATCCCAGAATAACAAGTACATAGATAAAGTCACAATAAAGCCGGTTAATGTTTGAAGTTAACCGGCTTTATTGTGATCTAAAAACTTGCTATCACTCACTAATAAATATCCTTATTCACCAATAAATAATAAACTAATGCCCAATCCTGATCATTAGCATAAGGGTCATAAAATCCGGCTTTTACGCCATTTACTCTATTAGGATAGATATAAGCACAAGAGGCTTTACCATTTTCAAAGAACAGGCAAAGATTGTTCCTTACAATATTTTCAGCACGTCTTTTATAAGTATTGTTTCCGACACATTGTGCATAAAGATAAAAAGCAGCTCCTGTTAATGTACTCCAATAATGAGGAAAGGTATCTCCCCACATCTCCCGTTTTCCAAACCAGTAACCATCCCAATGCCGGATAGCAATTTCATTCAGATGATAACTTGGTTGATTCCCATTAAACGCTTCCAATGACGGCATTTGCTGTTTAGCTCCATCCAAATATTTTTGAATTCCCGTTTCCATATAAAGCTGTAACAAAAAGATAATTGAAGGAGCTACAATTGCTTGTTCATAATTAACCTCACTTGCCGGATAATTCAGTCCGTTTTTCACAAAAGTATCCCCAACCTGTATATAATCATTCTTCAGAGTTTCACATTCAACATTCATATTGGCAGCTTTCAATGTTTGCAACCCTAAATGCACAGGAATCCCTATAGCATAAAAACCATGTCCGAACTGACGAAACATAGACCGCAAAGTCATATAGCCATCTACTGCATATTGCTTGTCTCCTGTGATTTTGTACATTTGAAAATAAAAATCCGCAACCCATGCATAATTATATGCTCTATTCCGTCCTTTACGGTCAACAGAAGAAAATGTCTTATAATCACTTTCCTGCAATCTATTACGCAAAAATTTTGCATATTTCAACAAAGCTGTTTTTATATGATCATCAGGATGCAATTGATAATATTTAGCCAACAAGACTCCCATTCCAACACGTTCGGCACCCTCATCCCGATCGACAGGATTACAGTTGCGAGTATTATTCAAATATATTTCATTCTTTTCGTTATCATAAACCATGAAAGCATCTTTACGTGTATTTGACTCTTTCATCTGCTGATGGTCACAAATGAAGTCAACCCGTTTTTTTATCAAGCTGTCCACATTATCGATAACCAAGCAAGTTACGTGCGTTTGTTTCCCCTCCCCATAAAAAATATCAAAACGATTCTCTCCTAATTGCTCCATCTTAACTTCTGCTATCCACAAGTTACCTCGCTTTTTCATCGGAATATGAATATCCTGTTTTTTTAATACACATTTCTGAATGGAGTTTTCAGCGGCCAACTCTATAAATGCCTTCTCCCCTTTTTCAAACACATATTTATTACAAGAAACAAATACACTTCCCTTTTCTAACAGTTTCTGACGAAAATCGTCTATACCTTTATGAGCAAATAAACACCAAGATATCGAATATTCTTTCCCGGGCATCAACTGCAAATCCGGCAAATTCAGAGTTATAATCCCTCTTGTATGAGAATTGCCTTTATCTCTGCCACGCTCCCATATCTCATAACTTTTAACTGCCCCCTTCGTCAACACTAACCCCAGGTGCGGCGCATAGCCTCCCATTCGAAGAGCATTTATGTAGGCGGCATTTTCTCCCTCCCAAATATGGGTATTAGTGCGGGCATTTATACATGTACGCGAACCGGGATAATTATCATTAAATGGTGTATAGACGCCTATATCAACAAGTACCACCTCATCCTCTCCCTGATTCCGAAAAGTATATTCTTCTACAAGCTCATCACCTACCATTTTTCTTTTCACACATATACGTATGTCACCTGCCATATAAACGACCTCGTTTCCTTCTTGCTTTATTTCAACAGGGACTTCCCAAGATACTTTTTCTTTCCGATTTCCTTTTACTTGGGTTGCATATCCCAATCCCCATCCATAATTCTCCTTGACCCACCGATATTGACTTCCGTCAGTAGCTACCAGCCAGTTCATCTTCTGTGGGTCATTCGCAATACTTAATGTTTGCAAGGCTCCTGTTTGAGAATTCACCTGATAACTAATTTTCTGTGCCGAAACAAATGTACCCATCATTCCGAAAAACAGAAAGCCACAAAACTTAGGTAACATCTTCTTTACTTTTTCCATTTTGTTTTTCCACTATGATTAATATATTATTCAAAAACAACTATTTTATCCAATGTAACCAGACAATCGTCACTACCATATCGAGCTTTTGTCTTGTCCGTCCACACTGGTGAAATTCCTGTAACCTCAATTCTCAAAATATATTTTCCTTTAGCAAAACTTGGAGTCACGATTCGGATAGCTGACTCCGGATATTTACTATAAAAATCAATTAATGACGAATAAAGGGTTTTACCTTTTCTATTAAGTACACTCACCTTTGCATATCCACCATGAGAATTGGCTTCTCCTATTATAGCTGCCTGCGTACCTTTAAAAGGAATGTTCAATACACTATTTTTCAAGTTTGAGCACAACTGTTCCCCTCTCCTTTCCCATCCTGCTTCAGATCGTGTTTTCCGGAGAGATAATATTTGGCCATTATCCAGTGCATCCACCTGTGATAATGTTTTTATATCCCATGCCTGCCAATATTCTGGTATGGAAAGTTTTCCCTTATCCGCTTGCATAGGCATCCAGACATAAGTGGCAGCTGAAGCCTGATGAGGAAAGGACCAGCGATCTCCCATAAACATTGGAATTGTATCTTTTCCTTGTGTCAAAGGAAAGACAAAAGTAGTCTGTGAATTATACGTTAATTTACCTTCAGGGACAAACAAACCACCCTTCTTCCACGGACCGCCCACTGCCGGAGCTGTGAAATAATAATTATCATTCTTTTCCCAACTTGTCTTATTTGAAAACAAAAAATAATAAATGCCCTCCTTTTTAAACATGGCAGGCGACTCGCCACCAGGCGCCATATTCTTCACGAGTCTTTTTTCTGCAGAATGATAATCCTCGCTAAGACGATAGATATCTCCTTCATGAATCAGCAAATAGCCTGTCCCATCGGTATCCTGAAAAGTTCCCATATCCCACATTCGGATAGGTTCATTCCCTATTTTAAAAGGTCCTTGGAATATGTACTCACCATTAATAGTTTTACTAGTGGCATACCCGATACAAGGATCACAGTATTTCGTATCATCGGTATGCATATACATCACATATTCTCCAGTAGAAGGGCACTTCATGACCTTCACACGTTCACCAATCCTATTAGGACCTAACAATCCCTCTTTTTGTATTGGAAGCACGATACGTTCAAATTTCCAATTAGATAAATCGTCGGACGAATAGCAACTAAAACCAACAAAAGAATTCGTTTCATCCGAACGGTATTCCCCGAATAAATAATACCGTCCGGCATCTTCCACAATACATGCTCCATGAGCATTTACAATTTTTCCCTGATCATCAAACCAAGGAATACCATTACATATTATTTTCTCCTGATTTTGCGCACAACTGCTCTGACTCACCAAACTAAAAGACGTCCAAAGCAATATCATAGATATAAAATAGGAATGCCTCTTCTCCATCAAAAAACTTAAATTCATTGTCTTCCCTTTAATTTATTTAGATAAAAATTTGTCTGCTTATTACCTAGATTAAGAATACCGTAAAATTACTCCTTTTATCTATTCCAAAGGTTCAATAATCTGTCAAAAAGGAATAGAAATAAATAAAGTTCTCCACATTTTCATGCCATTTTATAATATCAGGACATATTCCATTCAATAACGTTTAATTTTAATTCATATCATATATCCCATACTTTGATTTAATACCACATTATATACATATAAAAAAGATATTAAAAACTCCCTTATTTTATTTTTTCCTTGTATAATTCGCCCAAATCAAAGAAAGTGCCTATCTTTACCGCAAGTATTTTTTATTATTCACCATTAAATGTAAAGATTATGGCAAGTAGAAGAGAACTCAAAAAGAACGTAAACTATATCGCAGGAGAATTATTCACCGAGTGTTTAATCAACAGTATGTTCATCCCTGGCACAGACAAGGTGAAAGCAGATGAACTGATGGCAGAGGTACTGAAGATGCAGGATGAGTTTGTCACTCGCATCAGCCACACAGAACCGGGCAACGTGAAAGGTTTTTATAAGAAATTCCGTGCTGATTTTAATGCAAAGGTAAACGAGATTATTGAAGCTATAGGGAAATTGAACTAAAAACAGAATGAAAAAAGCAATTTATAGCTTTATCTATTACCGCCTGTTAGGGTGGAAGACAAACGTTACGGTGCCTAATTATGATAAATGCGTGATATGTGCCGCTCCACACACAACAAACCTTGATTTATTTATTGGAAAACTATTTTATGGTGCTATAGGCCGTAAGACAAGTTTCATGATGAAAAAAGAATGGTTTTTCTTTCCGCTTGGATTTTTTTTCAAAGCAGTTGGCGGAATTCCCGTCGACCGCAGTCGAAAAACTTCGCTAGCAGATCAGATGGTTCATAATTTTGCCGAATATAAAAAGTTTAATTTGGCTATCACTCCCGAAGGAACCCGTAAAGCGAATCCAAACTGGAAAAAAGGCTTTTATTTTATAGCCTTGAAAGCCCAGGTTCCGATCGTTCTGATTGGTATTGATTACAGCAAGAAAACGATTTCGGCAACGAAAGCTATCATGCCGTCAGGAGATATTAATAAGGACATGAGAGAAATCAAACTTTACTTCAAGGATTTCAAAGGAAAACATCCGGAGAATTTTGCTCTTGGAGAAATATGATTTAAGTATTAGGTATTAATCGTAGCTTTTGATATACTTATCCGCACGGCTTAATACTTAATACTTATTACTTAATACTTAGTTATCATGGAGTCTATCCGTATTTCTATCATACAAACCGATATTGTTTGGGAAAATAAACAAGAAAATCTCCGTTTGCTCCACGAAAAGCTGCAAAGTCTTCGTGGAATAACGGAGATTGTTGTTTTACCGGAGATGTTTTCTACCGGATTCAGTATGCAGAGTAAAATACTGGCAGAGCCAAATTCCGGGGAAACCATTACAACACTCAAACAATGGGCCGCCAAATTCCAGCTAGCCATTTGCGGAAGCTATATAGCAACAGAGAACGAACAGTTTTATAACCGTGCGTTCTTTCTGACACCGGAAGGAGAAGAGTTCTATTATGACAAACGACATCTGTTTCGTATGGGACGGGAAGCCGAACATTTTTCGGCCGGTGATAAACGACTCATCATCCCCTATCACGGATGGAATATCTGCCTGCTGGTTTGCTATGACCTTCGTTTCCCTGTATGGAGCCGAAACGTAGGCAACGAGTACGACCTTTTAATATATGTAGCCAACTGGCCTATCCCCCGCCGTCTGGTTTGGGATACTCTACTCCGGGCACGCGCTTTAGAAAATCAATGCTATGTATGCGGTGTCAACAGAGTAGGTACAGACGGGTACCAACTTTCATATAATGGAGGAAGTAAAGTCTACTCCGCTTTCGGAGAAGAAATCGGCTCATTTCCAGATGGAAAGGAAGGAATAACGACTGTCAGTGTAAATCTCACTGCTCTCCACCAATTCAGAGAGCAGTTCCCGGTATGGAAAGATGCAGACGAATTCCATCTATAACATTTGCCAAATAACAAATGTTAAAAACAGATTCATGTAGCAACAATACCTAGAACTCGGTAGTTAATTATATAGACTTCTTTTGTATCTTTGTCGTGAAAATACAGTCGTAAGGACGCTAATCTTACATAACTTAATTAACAACTTTATGAAAACAAATCTTAGTTCTCAAATCAGTCTCCACCGGGTCTCCCCCAGATACTACAGACCGGAGAATGCATTTGAAAAATCAGTCTTGACAAGACTCGAGAAAATCCCTACGGACATCTACGAATCCGTAGAAGAAGGTGCTAACTATATTGCGCGCGAAATAGCACAAACCATCCGCGAAAAACAAAAGGCAGGACGTTTCTGTGTATTGGCTCTTCCTGGAGGAGATTCACCCAGCCACGTATATACCGAGCTTATCCGTATGCATAAGGAAGAGGGACTTAGCTTCCGCAATGTGATCGTATTTAATATGTATGAGTATTATCCGTTGTCTCCCGATGCAATCAACAGTAACTTCAATGCTTTGAAGAGTATGCTGCTGGATCACATCGACATTGACAAGCAGAATATATTCACTCCCGATGGAAGCATTGCCAAAGATACCATCTTCGAATATTGCCGTCTGTATGAACAACGCATTGAAAGCTTCGGAGGTATTGATATTGCTTTGTTAGGGATTGGTCGTGTAGGTAACATTGCGTTCAACGAACCGGGTTCCCGACTGAATTCTACCACTCGTCTGATTTTGTTAGATAATGCATCACGAAACGAGGCATCCAAGATTTTCGGAACGCTGGATAATACGCCGATCAGCTCCATTACAATGGGAGTAGCTACTATTCTTGGCGCAAAGAAAGTTTATCTGCTTGCATGGGGTGAAAACAAAGCAGCTATGATTAAAGAGTGTGTGGAAGGTCCGATCACTGACACAATTCCTGCTTCTTATCTGCAAACTCACAATAATGCACATGTAGCTCTTGATCTTTCAGCCGCTATGAACCTGACACGTATCCAACGTCCATGGTTAGTCACTTCTTGCGAATGGAATGATAAATTAATCCGCAGTGCAATCGTTTGGTTGTGTCAGTTGACCGGCAAACCGATTTTGAAGTTGACAAATAAAGACTATAACGAAAACGGTTTGAGTGAACTTCTGGCACTTTACGGTTCTGCGTACAATGTAAATATCAAAATCTTCAATGATTTGCAGCACACTATTACCGGATGGCCGGGCGGTAAGCCTAATGCTGATGATACCTATCGTCCGGAACGCGCAAAACCGTATCCGAAACGTGTGGTCATCTTCTCTCCGCATCCGGATGATGATGTTATTTCAATGGGTGGTACGCTTCGCCGTTTGGTAGAACAAAAGCACGAAGTACACGTAGCTTACGAAACTTCCGGTAATATCGCCGTAGGTGACGAAGAAGTAGTTCGTTTCATGCATTTTATCAATGGATTCAATCAGCTCTTCAATAATAGCGAAGATTTGGTTATCAATGAAAAATATATAGAAATACGCAATTTCCTGAAGGAGAAGAAAGACGGTGATATGGACAGTCGTGATATTCTGACTATCAAAGGTCTGATTCGTCGTGGTGAAGCCCGTACAGCTTGTACTTATAATAATATACCGCTGGAACGTTGCCACTTCCTCGATCTGCCATTCTATGAAACAGGTAAGATTCAGAAAAACCCAATCAGTGAAGCAGACGTAGAAATTGTACGCAACTTGCTCCGTGAAATAAAACCTCACCAGATTTTTGTTGCTGGTGACTTAGCCGACCCACATGGAACTCACCGTGTATGTACAGACGCTGTATTTGCTGCTGTCGATCTTGAAAAAGAAGAAGGTGCCAAATGGCTAAAAGACTGTCGTATCTGGATGTACCGTGGTGCGTGGGCTGAATGGGAAATCGAGAATATTGAAATGGCAGTGCCTATCAGTCCGGAAGAACTTCGTGCAAAACGTAACTCTATCCTGAAACATCAGTCGCAAATGGAAAGTGCTCCGTTCCTGGGTAACGACGAACGTTTGTTCTGGCAACGTAGCGAGGATCGTAACCGTGGTACAGCTACTTTGTACGACCAATTGGGATTGGCTTCTTACGAAGCAATGGAAGCATTTGTAGAATATGTTCCATTATAAGAGTAATCATTCTTAATTAAGAGAATATAAAACAATGAAAGAAGAGTGGGAAGTTTCGATACTTCTCGCTCTTTTTTGTTTATTTTTGCGGGGAGAATTAAACGCGGATTAACGCAGATTTTCGCAAAGAAAAATAGAATAAAACAATCTGCGATAATCCGTGATAATCTGCGTTTAGCAAAAAAGCAACAAGTATGAAGAAAATAATAGTATTTTTTCTAGGCCTTGCATTCTGTGCAACTTTTCTTTTTGCGCAGGATATTGAAAGAAATGTAAAAGAGCGGCTGACGGATTACTTCAACCAATATACCGCAACAGCCAAAATCAGCACTCCTAAACTGAATAGCTTCGATATTAATTACGACCGTAAGACGATTGCAATCTATGCATCGGAGAGTTTCGCCTACCAGCCTTTCCGTCCGGAAACTGTAGAAAACATTTATAATCAAGTTAAAGAATTGCTTCCGGGTCCCGTTCATTATTACCAACTCACCATTTATGCGGATGGGAAACCCATTGAAGATTTGGTACCTAATTTCTACCGGAATAAGAAAAAGGATAAGGAGCGGTTATCCTTAAATGTAGATTATAGAGGAGCTCCCTGGGTGAAAAACACTTCACGTCCTAATGAAATCTCACGCGGACTACAAGACCGCCACATTGCAATCTGGCAAAGCCACGGCAACTATTTCAAAAATGATAAAAACGAATGGGGATGGCAACGTCCCCGATTATTCTGCACCACAGAAGACATGTTCACTCAATCTTTTGTCCTTCCTTATGTAATTCCAATGCTGGAAAATGCAGGAGCGATTGTCTATACTCCCCGCGAACGAGATACACAAAAGAATGAAATCATTGTAGATAATGATACCCCCAATGCTTCCCTTTATTTGGAAATGGGGGGTAAAAAGATTAATTGGGCAAATGCTCCGGTAAGAGGATTTGCTCAGAAGAAAACAATCTATAAAGATGGAGAAAATCCTTTCACTGACGGAACCTGTCGTTTTATTCCGACAGAGAGAAAGAAAAAGAAGAATAAAGACCAGGTATTTGCCGAATGGGTGCCTACTCTACCGGCAACAGGCAAGTATGCAGTTTATGTTTCCTACCAAACATTGCCCAACAGTGTAAGCGACGCCAAATATCTGGTATTCCATAACGGAGGAGTAACCGAATTTAAAGTTAATCAGAAAATAGGTGGAGGCACATGGGTTTACCTCGGAACTTTTGAATTCGATAAAGGGAGCAACGACTACGGCATGGTGGTACTTAGTAACGAGAGCAGCGAACATGGGGTTGTATGCGCCGATGCAGTACGTTTTGGAGGGGGAATGGGAAACATTGCCCGTGGAGGAAAAATCAGCGGGCTACCGCGTTACTTGGAAGGAGCACGCTACTCTGCTCAATGGGCGGGAATGCCATACGAAGTATATGCCGGACGAAAAGGTGAAAACGACTATACAGACGATATCAACACACGCTCTAACGTTATCAATTATTTATCGGGCAGTTCCGTCTATAACCCACAACAGTCGGGTCTGGGCGTACCTTTGGAAATGACGATGGCATTGCACAGTGACGCCGGATGTAGCAAAACAGACGAACTGATCGGATCACTCGGCATTTACACCACCGATTTCAATAATGGCAAACTGAATGCAGGAACAGACCGGTATGCCTCACGTGATCTGGCAGACATTCTGCTGACACAGATTCAGAAAGATATTTATTCAAGCTACAGCTTGCCGTGGACACGCCGCAGCATGTGGAACCGGAATTATAGCGAAACACGTCTTCCGGCTACACCTTCTACGATTATTGAATTACTCTCCCACCAGAACTTCGCAGATATGCAGTTAGGACATGATCCGAACTTCAAGTTTACAGTGGGGCGTGCTATTTACAAAGGTATTTTGCAGTTCATTACCAACCAGCACGATAAAGAATACATTGTTCAGCCTCTGCCTGTGAGCAATTTCGCCATTCAATTCGGAAAGAAAAAGAATATATTAGAACTTTCATGGAAAGGCGAAGACGATCCGCAAGAACCGACTGCACGACCACGGGAATACATTGTATATACCCGCATCGGTTATGGAGGTTTTGACAATGGCACTTTAGTCAGCAAAACGTCCCACACCGTTAAGATAGAACCGGGACTTGTTTATTCATTCAAAGTAACTGCTGTAAACCGGGGTGGGGAAAGTTTTCCTTCTGAAATCCTTTCTGCCTATAAAGCCAAACGTGAACAGGGAAAAGTAATCATCATCAATGGCTTTGACAGAATCAGCGGTCCGGCGGTCGTTAACACTTCTGATAAAGCTGGATTCGATCTAATGCAAGATCCCGGCGTTCCGTATATATCGAATATTTCATTTTGCGGAGCACAAACCGGCTTCGACCGTACACAAGCCGGTAAAGAAGGAAAAGGAAGTCTGGGACATAGCGGAAACGAATTAGAAGGAATGAAAATTGCAGGAAACACGTTCGACTATCCTTTTATTCACGGAAAAGCAATTCAGGCAGCCGGAAAATATAGTTTCGTATCATGCAGCGACGAAGCAGTAGAGAACGGATTGGTTACATTAGAAGATTATCCGGTGGTAGATTATATTTTGGGACTGGAAAAAGAAGATCCTGCAAATAAAGCATATTACAAGACATTCTCTTCGGCTATGCAACGGATTATGACCAGTTATTGCCAAGCGGGAGGTAACCTGTTTGTCAGTGGTGCTTATGTAGGAAGTGATATGAGTGGAACACAAGGAAACCAGGAGTTTACAGAGAAAATACTGAAATATGGTTATCAAGGTAGCCTGACAGATAAGAGTTCGAATCAGATTAAAGGATTGGGCCGTACTATTACAATCCCACGTCTGCCTAATGAAAGCAGTTATGCTGTACCTGCTGCCGATTGTATTGTTCCCGTAGATACTGCCTTCCCCGTATTTACGTATGCACCCGGCAATCAGAGTGCAGGTATTGCCTACAAAGGAAACTACCGTACTTTTGTATTGGGCTTTCCTTTTGAAAGTATCCAGTCCGAAGCAGACCGGGCAACCATTATGGCAGGCATCTTGGGATTCTTTACTCAAAAATAAAAAATATCCTTTTTTTTAATTCGTTTCTCATTTTAAATTCTATCTTTGCTACTATAATAACCTTTAAAACTAAAAAACAATGTATACTATACAAGCAAATCCCAGCGGTACACGCAGCATAGAAGTATCTAATGAAAACTTGAGAACGATTGAAAAATATGCTCTGTTCCGTCATCTTATCGACAGTACCGGTATTATAGATGAAGCAGTTCTGGATAAGTTGAAACTAAATATCCGCTCCCTTATCGCCAGTCAGGAGGAAGACAGTAAAGACTTGCTGGACCTTTGTATCGACGTGATTTATCACAATAATATGAAGGCATTCGGCTTGCAACAGCTCATCAAGCTTTATCTTACCTGGCTCTCCAGTCCGGAAGCGGAAGAAGAGGAGGAATAATGATTACGGTAGATACCTGCGGAATAACAGCATACAGTCCGCTGATTCCTGCAATAAAAGCGATGTGCACTGCCTCTCCGGGTGAAACAATAGAGATTATCATGAACCATGCTGATGCGTTTCAGGATCTAAAGGAATATCTGTCCGAGCAAGGTATCGGCTTCCGTGAAATCTATGACGGAGAACAAATGACATTACAGTTCACAATCAACGGGAAGTTTTAAGAAAACACTCCAATGATTGGAAGAAAACATCCTGATGATTGAAGTTAAACATCTCAATGAATAAAAAAATCATTGGGATGTTTTTTATTATCCGTATCTTTGCAGCATGAAAGAATATCGATTGACCGACTGGTTACCCACTACCAAAAAAGAAGTTGAACTTCGCGGATGGAATGAATTGGATGTCGTTCTATTCAGTGCTGACGCTTATGTGGATCATCCTTCTTTTGGTGCTGCCGTTATCGGACGCATTCTCGAAGCGGAAGGTTTGAAAATAGCCATCGTTCCCCAACCTAACTGGCGTGACGACCTGCGCGACTTCAAGAAGTTGGGACGTCCACGGCTATTCTTCGGTATCTCCGGCGGATGCATGGACTCAATGGTTAATAAATATACCGCCAACAAACGCCTACGCAGTGAAGATGCTTATACTCCGGACGGCCGACCGGATATGCGCCCGGACTATCCTTCTACAGTTTACAGCCAGATACTAAAGAAACTTTTTCCGGATGTTCCGGTAGTCATTGGAGGAATCGAAGCTAGCTTAAGGCGATTGAGTCATTACGATTATTGGCAGGACAAAGTACAAAAGAGTATTTTGTGCGACAGCGGAGCAGATCTGCTCATCTACGGAATGGGAGAAAAGCCTCTTGCAGACCTGGTGAAAAATATGAAAAGCCTGCTCACCACTGAAGAACCTGTACTGACAAGCAGCAAATTTAGAACAATTATCGGATCTGTGCCCCAGACAGCCTATCTTTGTCGTGCAACAGAATGGACATCTGCCGAAGATGACCTTCAACTTTATTCACACGAAGAATGTTTGGCAGATAAAAAGAAACAGGCTAGTAACTTCCGACATATCGAAGAAGAATCCAACAAATATTCGGCTTCACGAATCACACAAGCAGTAGGGAATAAGATAGTCGTAGTCAATCCTCCCTATCCTCCAATGAGCCAGAAAGACCTCGATCATTCGTTTGATTTACCATATACCCGCCTGCCTCATCCAAAATACAAAGGGAAACGGATTCCGGCATACGATATGATTAAATTTTCCATCAACATTCACCGGGGATGTTTCGGCGGCTGTGCATTCTGTACCATTTCCGCCCATCAGGGAAAGTTTATTGTCAGCCGAAGCAAAGAGTCTATACTGAAAGAGGTAAAAGAAGTTATTCAGTTACCCGATTTCAAGGGATATTTAAGTGATTTGGGAGGTCCTTCCGCTAATATGTATCAGATGAAAGGGAAAGATGAAGCTATTTGCAAAAAATGCAAACGACCGTCATGTATTCACCCGAAAGTTTGTCCGAATTTGAATACCGATCACCGCCCTTTACTGGATATTTACCATGCCGTGGATACCTTGCCCGGAATCAAAAAATCGTTTATCGGTAGCGGTGTACGCTATGACCTGTTACTTCATCAAAGCAAAGATGAAACTACCAACCGTAGCACTGCCGAATATACCCGTGAATTGATAGTCAATCATGTGAGTGGCCGGTTAAAAGTGGCTCCGGAGCATACCAGTGACCGGGTATTATCTATAATGCGCAAACCTTCTTTTGAGCAATTTGAAACATTCAAAAAGATATTCGACCGCATTAACCGGGAAGAAAATCTGCGTCAACAACTGATTCCGTATTTTATCTCTTCGCATCCCGGATGCAATGAAGAAGACATGGCGGAACTTGCCGTTATCACCAAACGTCTGGACTTCC
>OGPL01000807.1_pt1 | contig 32106 bp, 30 predicted proteins | sample 1552901 | NCBI WGS metagenome assembly OGPL01 (sample SAMEA2580244, study PRJEB22360) | human gut metagenome | biome: human gut; feature: human-associated habitat; material: faeces | place: Denmark | collected 2008/2010 | reverse complement strand
AATAGCGAACCCGAGAAGTGCTATCCGACAAAAAGAACTATCGGTAGCCTGTTATCATTGTCGGAGTTGAACGATATAACAGAAGCACATCAAATAAAAGACTTTTTCTACAGTCTGTATCCACTGCTTTCGAGCAGTGGATATTTTATATAAACGCTGACTACGGTAAAAATTAACAAATAAAACTTGAAATTAAATTCATAATTCGTATAAAAATTTATATAAAACACTTGACAAGTTATGAAGAATGTGCTACAATATAGTCACAGTCGGAAACAGGCTGTTGAGATAGAAATTGAAATAGATATTTGAATATGAAAGGGATGATCGTCAAAAATGAGTAAAAGCGTATACAGTCTTGTACTGACCGATGAGATAGTACGGGCGATAGACTCTCTTGCGTACAGAATGAACCCCAGCCGCTCGGCACTGATAGACAGGATACTTGCCGAAAAGCTGTCGATGCAGACGCCGGAGATACGGATGCGTAACATAATGGAAAATATCGGCAGCTTTTTTGACGATGAGATTTTCCGCTTGCAGACTGCGGCGGGCGATGGAGGAATGCTTATAAAAAGCCCGTTGCCTTATAAATACAAGCCGACTATACGTTACTCCGTAGAACTGCTCAGAGAGGACAGGTATCTGGGCAGGCTGAAGGTCAGCTTCAGAACGCAGAATATGGCGCTGATGGAGCTGATGAACGATTTCCTGACCTGCTTTGCAAATATAGAACGCAGACATTTGTCACGCTTTGACGGAATCGACGTGGTGATGCAGATAGACAACGATAAGATGGTAAGGATGCTCAACAAGCCTCTCATCAAGGACGGCAGGAGCATCAGCGACCCGAATCTTATCGCAGAGGCTATTGCGGATTATGTCAATTTTCTTGACAGGGCAATCAAGCTCTATTTTGAAAACGCAGACAACAGAAAGCAGGCGGTTTCGCTTGTGGATTCACTTTATAATGAGCGTATCAAGACATTGAAGGTTATCCTGTGATGCCTTGTACAAACGAAGAAAGGATGATGTGATATGCTTAACACAAACAATCTGACACAGAAATCAATGGAAGCTATAAGCACTGCGCAGAGTATAGCTGTTTCATATCAGAATATGAATATAGAACAACAGCACATTTTGCTTGCGTTGCTTCAGGCTGAGGACGGACTTATCCCTCAGCTTATAAAGAAGATGGGTGCTGACGCTTCACAGCTTACAAGGCTTACAGAGCAGAGCGCCGCAGGAATTCCGAAGGTAACGGGCAGCGGCAGAGATCCCGAAAAGGTGTATGTATCTCCCGATGTTGATAAGGCATTTACAGCCGCTGAGGAAAAAGCAAAGCAGATGAAGGACGAGTATATCTCGGTAGAACATCTGTTCATAGGACTTCTTGAAAAGCCGAACTCACAGCTTAAGGACATTTTTGCAAAGTGCGGTATTACCGAAAAGGCATTCTTACAGGCACTTGAGCAGGTAAGGGGCAGTGTGCGTGTTACCGGACAGAATCCGGAGGAAACCTACGACGTGCTTAAAAAGTACGGTCAGGATTTAACGGAACTGGCACGGCAGAACAAGCTCGACCCCGTTATCGGCAGAGATACTGAGATAAGGAACGTTATCCGTATTCTTTCCCGTAAGACAAAGAACAACCCTGTGCTGATAGGCGAACCCGGTGTAGGTAAAACGGCTATCGCCGAGGGACTTGCACTGCGTATAGTGCGTGGAGATGTTCCCGAAAACTTAAAGGAGCGCCAGATATTCTCGCTTGATATGGGTGCGCTTGTTGCAGGCGCAAAGTACAGAGGCGAATTCGAGGAAAGACTTAAAGCGGTATTGCAGACCATAAAGAAATCCGAAGGTCAGATAATACTGTTCATAGATGAGCTTCATACCATAGTAGGCGCAGGCAAGACGGACGGCGCAATGGACGCAGGAAATCTGCTGAAGCCTCTGCTTGCAAGAGGCGAGCTTCACTGCATAGGTGCGACAACGCTCAACGAGTACAGACAGTACATTGAAAAGGATGCCGCCCTCGAAAGACGTTTCCAGCCGGTAATGGTAAACGAGCCTACGGTAGAGGATACTATTTCTATACTGCGTGGCTTAAAGGAACGTTACGAGGTGTTCCACGGCGTAAAGATTCACGACTCGGCGCTTATCGCCGCCGCAACGCTGTCTGACAGATACATTTCGGACAGATTCCTGCCCGATAAGGCGATAGACCTTGTAGATGAAGCGTGTGCGCTCATCAAGACAGAAATGGAATCTATGCCGTCAGAGCTTGACGACATCCGCAGAAAGATAATGCAACACGAGATAGAAGAAGCCGCTCTCAAAAAGGAAACCGACCGTATCTCCGTTGAGCATCTTGCCGAGGTACAGCAGGAGCTTGCCGAAATGCGTTCAAAGTTCAACGAGATGAAGGCAAAGTGGGAGAACGAGCGTAACGCCATCTCAAAGGTACAGAAACTGCGTGAGGAGATTGAAAGCACCAACAGCCTTATTGAGCAGGCTGAAAGAAGCTACGATCTGAACAAGGCGGCAGAGCTTAAATACGGCAAGCTCCCTCAGTTACAGAAGGAGCTTGAGGAAGAAGAAAAGCTGGCAGAGCAGTCAAAGTCCGCATCTATGCTGCACGATAAAGTTACAGAGGAAGAGATTGCAAAGATTATCTGCCGCTGGACAGGTATCCCTGTTTCAAAGCTGATGGAGGGCGAGCGTGAAAAACTGCTCCATATGGAAGATATACTTCATAAGCGTGTAATAGGTCAGGACGAGGCTGTCGAAAAGGTAAGCGAGGCTATACTGCGTTCAAGGGCAGGCATTGCAAATCCCGATCAGCCTATAGGCTCGTTCCTGTTCTTAGGTCCTACCGGTGTTGGTAAGACGGAGCTTGCAAAGGCTCTTGCCGAGGCTCTGTTTGACGATGAACACAGCATGGTTCGTATTGATATGTCGGAGTACATGGAGAAATTCAGCGTGAGCCGTCTTATCGGTGCGCCTCCGGGATATGTCGGATATGAGGAGGGCGGTCAGCTTACCGAAGCGGTAAGAAGAAAACCCTACTCGGTAGTACTTCTTGACGAGGTAGAAAAGGCTCACCCCGATGTATTCAATATCCTGTTACAGATTCTCGATGACGGCAGAATCACCGATTCTCAGGGCAGAACGGTAGACTTCAAGAATACTATTATCATTCTGACAAGTAACCTCGGCTCATCGTATATCCTTGACGGTATCAACGACAAGGGCGAGATTTCCGAAGAAGCAAAAAACGAGGTCAACAAATTGCTTAAAACGCAGTTCAGACCCGAATTTCTCAATCGTCTTGATGAGATTGTATTCTACAAGCCGCTCCGCAAGGACGAGATTTCCGGTATTGTCGATCTTATGCTCGGCGAGCTTAAGAAACGTCTTGCCGATAAGGAAGTAGGCTTTGCTATTACAGATGCCGCAAAGGACTATGTAATCGACAACGGCTTCGACCCCAACTACGGTGCAAGACCGCTCAAGAGATTCATACAGCGTAAGATAGAAACGCTTATCGCAAGAAAGCTGATAGCCGATGATGTAGCACCCGGCAGTACGCTGACGGTAGACTATGACGGCGAAAAGCTGATTTGCAGTGAGAGTTGATAAATGAATTACGGTCACGGGCAACAGTCCGTGACCGTATTTTTTGTACTATAAACAGTACAACTTTCGCCGGAAATATAGACAAGCGGTTATCGGTGTGCTAAAATATATAGTGTAAGGAGTGATATTTTGAGAAAGAAAATAACAGCGGTGCTGACTGCGCTTGTAATGCTTACAGGCTGTTCGGCAAACGCTTCCGTTTCGTCGGCAAACGCTTCCGTTTCGTCGGCAAACGCTTCATCTTCATCCGGCTTATCATCGGAAAATGCTTCATCCTCATCCGACTTTTCGTCGGAAGTATCGGCTGAAGGCTCATCATGCGGCGAAACGCAGAGCGTTACCCAAGAAAACGACAATGTAAATAACCTTGACAGCGATGAGATGAAGGTACATTTTATTGATGTCGGACAGGGCGACAGCATTTTCATCGAACTGCCGAACACAAAGACAATGCTTATAGATGCGGCTGAAAATGAATATGCGGACAGGATAACCAACTATATTTATTCCTGCGGATACAATACGCTTGATTATGTTGTCGCCACTCATCCGCACAGCGATCATATCGGCGGTATGGCTGACGTTATCGGTGCGTTTAATGTCGAAAACGTTATATTGAGTCCCGCAACGCACACGACAAAATCGTATACGAATATGCTTAAGGCGATAGATGACAGCGGTGCTAAGGTAAAAATCGGAGTAGCCGGAACGGAGATTTTCTCTGACGGCGATTTGTCGGCGGTTGTGATAGCGCCTGTTACGGAGGACTACAGCGACCTTAACAACTCGTCCGTTATGGTGATGCTGACCTACGGCAGCAGGAAGTTTTTATTCACAGGCGATGCGGAAAACAGCGAGGAAAACACTATTACAGCCGATATAGACTGTGATGTGCTGAAGGTCGGCCACCACGGAAGCAGTACCTCGACAAGCAGAGCTTTTCTGACAGCGGCAAGCCCCGAATATGCGGTCATATCCTGCGGTATGGGCAATTCATACGGACATCCGCACGCCGAAACGCTCGACAGGCTGAAAGGTGCAGGAGCGAAGATATACCGCACCGATTTGCAGGGCGATATAATAATGACCTGTGACGGCGAAAAAATAACCGTGAATGTTGATTCGGCATCATCAGACGGGCAGGCGAGCGGCATATATGTGCTGAACACAAAATCAATGAAGATACACCGTGCGGATTGTTCCTCCGTTGCCAAGATAGACAGCAAGAATTTAAAACGAACGAACGACTATGACAGAGCGATAGCGGCAGGCTATAAGCCGTGTATGGTATGCAGTCCCTAAAAAAGCTGAAACGGAAAATGCTTCTGCTGTTATAAAAAACTTGCCCTCCCTGTTTATGCAGGGAGGGCAGTTTTATAGCTTTTTATATTTCGTTATGTCTTTCCAGTTTAAAGGAAAACCCATTTCTTTAAGAATATCAGTATGTGGTATTACTGAGTTTTTTACATAATTATTTATAAGTCTTGCCATTGCTTCTTTGTAATCTTTGAATTGTTCATTTGTAAGCATATAACGTAATGATATTACAACTGAAAACAAGTCATTTTTTCCATAAATATATTGTACACCTTTTTTAGCTATCCCAAGTTTTTTGTGAATAGGCAAATCGGGAATGCTGTCAGATGTTTTATATGTAAATAATCGTTCTCCGTGAGCACAGGCGTTCCGGAACTTTGTGAGGACGGTTGTGATTTGACCTAATTGCTTTTCATTGAGGCAAGCATAATTTTTACTTATACTTATTCTCAGACTTTGGGTAAAAAGCGAGTACATTTTTGAGATATTTCCGAATGTCAAAGCGTTTATAAGTACCCATAAAGGTAAATTTCCGTGCTTTGTTTTGGTATGTTCAATATAAAGATAATCTGTTTTGTTATTGACATACTTATCTCCAAGCAGTTTTACAAGTTTATTTATGTCTTGCTTGTTCCTATTGGTGGTATATTCATAATTGGTTTGAGTGAGGTAAGCTGTTTGCGACTCACCAAATCGGTCACAAAAATGATAGGAGATTAGTGACTTCAGATGCTGTTCAGCTTTAAGTATATATTTCAGATTGAGTTCACGCAGTGCTTCGTCAAACGTGTAAAGTGCAACAATATCTTCAAAATGTGTGTTATCCTTGTATTTCCCGGTCGTTTTATTCTTGAACAGGTGTTTATATCCACCAATGAGTTTGAAATATCCGATTTGATGAAGTGTGTCAATTGCTGAGTTTTCATCATCAATAATAAGATTTTTTTCATTTCTAAGTTTGTCAATCTGTTGTGTGTAAGTAAGAAAAGGCTTTGGCATTTTATAAATCCCCCAAAAAGTAAAAAGGGAGTTTCCGCAGAAACTCCCCCGGTCACAGGCCTCACAGGTTTCTGTAACTCGATCACTACACATATTATATCACTTTACAACGAAATTGTCAAGCGGTAAATATGCGCTATTATTATATTCCGTTTGCACTAAAATAATTACTGCTACTCAAACTACCTTCAACATCCGCCGATAACGCAAGTATAGTAAAACTCAAACTGTCAGGACGGCGAATTTGTAGCGGCTCACAGCCGCTCATTCAATATTCTGTATCTGCTCCCTTATCTTCTCAATCTCGCTCTTCATATCCACAACAAGTCTTGTTATGCGTATATCTGCCGCCTTTGAGCCGATAGTGTTGGTTTCCCTGTTGATTTCCTGCACCAGAAAATCAAGCTTTCTGCCTATCTCCTTGTCGCTGTCGAGCATTGAGCGCAGCTGTGAAAGGTGTGAGTGCAGACGTACCGTTTCTTCGTCAACGGCTGTCTTTTCGGAGAATATAGCCGCCTCGGTGAGTATTCTCTGCTCGTCAATATCCGATGAACCGAGTATCTCTTTGAGCTTGTCCTCTAATCTCTTACGGTATGCGGCGGTGCTTTCGGGTGAGTAAATTTCAACCTTGCTTACCATATCCTCTATTACATCTGCCTTTTCGAGCACGTCAGCCTTGAGTGCCGCACCCTCGGTTTCACGCATTGCAATGAACTTGTCGAGTGCCGAGCCGACTACCGATGAAATATCAGCCCAAAGCTGTTCCTCGTCTGTTTCTTCCTTTATCACCGTGAATACATCGGGTATTCTGAAAAGGTCAGATGCGGAAAGATCGTCCGTTATGCCAAGGTCGGGAGCGATAGTGCGGATAGCTTCTATGTACTGTGATGCTACCTGCTCGTTTACCTTTACCGAGGTGTCCTTTACGTCTATGTTGTAAACGAGGAGCGACAGCTCGACCTTACCTCTTGTTATTTTTTCCTTGAGCATTGTTTTCAGCTTAGGCTCAAGGTACTGGTAGTTGCGTGGGAGCTTTGACGAAAATTCAAAGAACTTGTGATTGACACTTCTGATTTCGGCTATTATTTCTCTGCCGTTTATTACAGCCTGTTCTCTGCCGAAACCCGTCATACTTCTTATCATAGTGGGTATCCTTTCTGTTTTTATATTTCTCTGTTGGGGAGCTACGCCCCAAACCCCATTTATATATATTATATTTTCAGTTCGCCGCTTTCAAGCATTGATTGTGCGGCAAGTAATATTCCTGTTTTTCCCGACGGATAGGTGATACCGCCCTGTAGCCATACCGCAAACGGCTCTCTGAGCGGTGCGTCTGCTGAAAGCTCTATGCTTGCTCCCATTGTAAATGCGCCTGCCGCCATTATGACCTTGCTGTCATATCCGGGCATATCCCACGGCTCAGGTGTCGCCATAGAGTCAACCGGCGAGCCGTTCTGTATGCCCTTGCAGAATGCACAGAGAGCGTCGGGTGTGCCGAGTTTTATTGCGGCGATTATATCCGTCCTGTTTTGATTGTACTTCGGGAACGTTTCATAGCCAAGCAGTGAGAAGAATGCACACGCAAAAACCGATGTCTTTACAGCGCTTTCAACTATCTGCGGAGCTAAGAAGAAGCCGAGATACATACCTCTGTTTTCGTCCAGCGAACAGCCTACCTCTTTGCCCGTTCCGACAGTAGTCAGACGGTAGCTGCACAGCTCGACCAGATCCTTTCTGCCTGCTATGTAGCCCCCTGTGCGGGCAATAGCACCGCCGGGATTCTTGATAAGACTGCCGATAATAAGATCTGCGCCGACCTCGGTAGGCTCACGCTTTTCCACAAACTCACCATAGCAGTTATCAACCATTATAATTGCGTCACTGTTTACGCTCTTGATAGCGCTGATTATCTCGCCTATCTTGTTTATTGACAGCGAATCACGGAGCGAATAACCCCTCGAACGCTGGATATATGCCACCTTACAGCCCTTAGCTACAGCCGCCTTTATACCCTCAAGGTCGGGTGTGCCGTTGGGGAGAAGATCCACCTGCGCATACTTTACGCCGAACTCCTTCAGTGAGCCGCCGTGTTCGCCGTTTATGACCTCCGTTAATGTATCATACGGTGCGCCTGTTACACACAGCAGTGTGTCACCGGGACGAAGCACGCCGAACAGGGCAGTGGAGAGTGCGTGCGTACCGTTTACAAAGCTGTGACGGACAAGTGCGTCCTCGGTATGAAAAACCTCGGCATATACCATATCAAGCTTATCTCTGCCGTCATCGTTGTAGCCGTAGCCGATAGTGCCTTTAAGATGCATTTCGCTGACACGGTTGTTTATAAATGCGGAGAGCACCTTGTTTCCGTTGTACTCTGCGGTTTCGCTGATTTTCGCAAACTGTTCGCTTGCCATTTCTTCGGCCTTCTTTGCCGTTTCAAGCAGTCTGCCGTCAATATTGAAAAATTCCATTTTTATCCTCTTGTTATTTCATACGCTGTACCTGTCGCCGTAAATCCGCAGTTTATATAAAACCGCTGTACGTTTTTCTTGCAGATAAGCGTTATTTTTCTGTTGTCAAGTAAATTAGCCGTACAGGAAAGCAGTGCTGTTCCTGTACCGTTTTTCTGCATATCCCGTCTTACTGCGATGTGCGACAGAAAACAGCTTTTATCATCATCGAAAAGCACTGTCGCCGTTGCAGCGGGTTCGCTCCCGTAATACATTACGATAAGCCTTGATATACCGTGACGTACACGGTGGCAGGTGTCTGCATACCATTCGTCAAACTGATAGTCGGAAAGTGAAAATCCGCTTTTCAGTATCTCAAATACAGTGCGGTAGTCCTCGGTAAATTCCGCTTTCAGCCGATTGTTACACACGGCAGGCATTTGTCCCGATGTCATTATATAAAGCGTTTCGGATTCTTCCGACAGCTTGATATCCGACATTACGGCTTTTGCACCGAGCATTTCCGAAAACGTTATAATGCTTTGCAAATCGCCGTTTTCGTTGCAGTGAACATAAAGCTCGCCGCCGTAATAAAGGGCAAGCATATTATCGCCGGTATCGCCCTCATAGAACGTGCAGAAGTCATAGCCCGTTCCGTAAGCCCTGTAATACGCATTTATCCGCCCGACTATCACATTGTCTGACGGATAATCGGGCGGCAGTGCGCCGTATATTCTTCTTATCATTTTTCCGCAAGTGCAAGATACATTGCATACGCAAGCTCAGCGGTACTTTGCACATCGCTTTTCTTTATCATACACGACGGCGAGTGCAGATACCTGCACGGAACGGATAGAGCGACCGTTCTGATACCGCCGACAGATGAATGGATTGCTCCGCTGTCGTTACCGCCTGCTACAAGCGTCTTTGTCTGGCAGGGAACGTTTATCTCCTTTGCCTTTTCAAAGCCGAGCCGATACAGCTCACGGTCATATATCGTACTTCTGTCCATATAGCTTACTACACAGCCCTTGCCAAGTTCGCATACACGCTTTTCACCGTCATTGCCCGAAAAGTCGCAGGCTGTGGTGGTTTCAAGGACGATAGCATAATCCGGCTTTATCGTATATGCGGCAACCTTTGCGCCTCTCGTACCTATCTCCTCCTGCACAGTAAACACGCAGGTAACGTCATACGGCAGATTCTTATTCAGTATATCTACCATAATGGCACAGCCTATCCTGTCATCAAGCGCTTTCTCACGCAGATAGCCGTTGCCAAGTTCGGTATAATCGCTTCTGAAATATGCGCAGTCGCCGAGAGAAACGTATTTTTCCGCTTCCGCCTTTGATGAAGCACCGATGTCTATTGTCAGCGTGTCAAGCTTTACCGGTTCGTCACGCTCTTTGGGCGACTGCTGATGTACAGCCTTGCCGCCGACTACTCCGACAGTGCCGTTTTTGAAGTGCAGCTGTCTGCCGATAACTACTTCTGGATTGATACCGCCGACAGTTGTAAATTTAAGATTTCCGTCATCGGTGATGTAGGTCACGATAAATCCGACCTCGTCCTGATGAGCGGCAAGCATGACCTTGTTTTTCGGGGTCTCAGCACCCTTTTTATTTACTATGATGTTGCCCAGCGGGTCGATTTTTGCGTCGCACTCCTGCGGCAGCATTGAAAGTATCAGCTTTGTTACATCGCCCTCATCACCGCTTGTACCGTCGGCAAGACACAGCTTTTTTATATTCTCAAACAATTCAGCCATTTTCGGCACCGCCCTTCGTGGCAAAAGCCGTAATCAGCTTTGCTGTGGATATAACATCGTCTGTGTCGATGATTTCGGCTGGAGTATGCATGAATTTAAGCGGAATGGACAGCGTGCACGCCTTTGCACCCGACTTGTTCACACTCATCGTGTCGGCGTTTGTGCCTGTTTTTCCGCCCATGACCTCAAGCTGATACGGAATATTTTCCGATTTTGCAAGTGATATGAGCCTGCCGGACAGCTCTCTTGAAAGCGACGGCGCAATGCCTATCATAACGCCCTTTGACATATCGGCACATTTCGCCCTGTTGCTGTCGGGAGTTTTCGCAAAGCTGACGTCCATTTCAAGAATATAGTCGGGGTCAAGGTCATATACGGCTATCTTCGCACCGCTCTCTCCCGTTTCTTCCTGCGTTGTGAACGATACGTCAAGGTCAAACGCAAGTTCCTTACCTTTAAGCATTTCGAGGGCAACCAGTATAGAAGCTACTCCGCACCTGTCGTCAAGCGCACCTGCACAGTATCTTGTGCCGAGCATAGCCACAGGTTCACAGTCGAAGGTTATCCTGTCGCCAAGCTCAATACGGCTTTCAAGTTCCTGCTTTGTATAGCCCGTGTCTATAACGATTTCCTCAATTTTAGGCACACCGTCGCCGCTCTTTACATGGGGCGGAAGAACGGATACAACGCCCTTTACCTTTTCCTTGCCGTGAACCGTCACGCTCTGCGCCGCAAGCACACGTCTGTCAGGACCGCCTACCGCACCGACCTTTATAAAGCCGTTATCGTCAATAAACGATACGATAAGTCCCACCCTGTCGATATGTGCGTCAAGCAGAAGTTTCGGCTTGTTGCCCGTACTTTTTATATGTCCGATAGCGTTGCCGAAATCGTCAATACTGCAGTCGTCCGTGTAGCTTTCAAGCATTGACAGTGCAATTTCGGACGCACTTCTTTCATCGCCCGAAACGCCGTCAACACTGCACAGACGGTACAGCATACTGTTAATATCCATTGTCATCTTTCTTTCATGGCTTAATATAAGCCGTCCATTTTTATCTTTTCCTTTACTCTTTCAAGCTCCGCTATAAACTGCTCATCGAGCTTGCTTAAGCTGTAGCCCTTCGGGAAGATAAGCACGTCCTTGTTCACCTTGTAGGGAACATCGCATTTCAGCTGTACCATTGCGTGCTGTTCAAGACAGCTTTTAGGAACGGGCGAAACCCACATATAAGTGTTATACAGGTTTCCGAGCAGGTCAAACTGACTTCCTCTTTCGTAAACATATATACGCTTTTTACGGTGTTCCGAAACGCTTGAACGTGATACCTTCGAGAATGACAGCGACGGCACAGAAAGGTCGCCGTGTACTATCTCGATATAATCCTCTAAGTCGGAATATTTCACTATACCGTCCGGATTTTCCTTGGCAAGCGGGCTGTCCTTGTTCACAAGAAGCCTGTATTCAAACTCCCATAACGGACGGTATTTCAGATTCTTCCCGTCAAGCATTGCAAAATACTGCTTTTCGTGGATATTCTGATACCTGATTATACCCAGCTTGAAGTCGAAGTTCAGGATGTTGTTGATAGCGTCCATCGAATTTGTTTCCTTGAAATTGATGGATATTTCCTTGTCGGTATCAAGCAGGCTCACAAAGTTTGAAAACGCCTTTGTGATATAGGTAGCTCTTGGAACTGAAATGCTGAAACGCACACCGTCATCCACCTTAGGCTTGTAGAGCGATACCATTTCGTCAAACTGATCAAGCACCGCCTTTGCGTAGCCTAAGAATTCGCCGCCCTTTTCCGTAGGAGCAACCCCTTTTGTAGTCCTGCGGAATATTGTGATGCCGATTTCATTTTCCAGCTCTTTTATAGCCTTGCTGAGATTAGGCTGTCCCATGAATAAATTGTTTGCCGCCTTTGTGATCGAACCGGTTTTTTCGATCTCAACCGCATATTTAAGATGCAGCAGGTTCATTTAAAACCATATCCTTTCATCACAGAGGGAAAAACCTCTGTTAAATTATAACCCTTATATATTTAATTTTCTTTTTTAGGTTCAACGTGTGAAAAAGACTGTATTGCCTCTGTTATAGTCTTTTCGTGTGCGAGCTTACCGTACTTGTCAACCTCTGCCTTGTTCTTTTCGCCGTGTGTCAGGCAACCTGCTCCCCCGATGCAGCCGCCGACACAAGCCATACCTTCAATGAAGTTGTTGGGCAGAAGATTCTTTGATGCACGCATAAGCGCACGCTTGCATTCTTCAATACCGTCGCAGGAAAGTCCGTTCAGCTTGAAGTCCTCGTTGCCCTGCTCCTTGAGAGCCTCGGCAACTGCGTCTGCAAGGCCGCCGCAGCGTGCGAATATCCTGCCGTAGTACGATGCGTTATCAAGCACCGTTCCCTCAAGCTCGGATACCTCTATATCCTTGCTGTCGAAGATAGCCTGTAACTCTTCAAACGTCATTGCATAGTCTACATAAGGCTTTACCTTATCCCACTGTACCTCCATCTTCTTTGCTGTGCAAGGTCCGATGAATACTACCTTGGCTGTGGGATCGCTGTCCTTGATGTACTTTGCTATTTCAGCCATAGGTGACAGGTTGTGCGAAATCTTGTCTGTCATAGTCGGGAATGCTTTCTCGATGTACATTACGAATGCAGGACAGCACGAGCTTGTAAGGAAGCCCTTTTCGGCAAGCTCCTTTGACTCCTTGTACGCTACCATATCCGCACCGAGCGCCGCCTCAACTACGCTGTGGAAGCCAAGCTGCTTGATAGCCGTAACCACCTGATCGAGCTTCGCATAGCTGAACTGGCTTGCAATCGAGGGCGCTACAACCGCATAAACCTTATAATTCTTGCCGTTGTCACTGCCCTTTAACGTTTCTATAATGTCAACGATATATGACTTGTCGCTTATCGCACCGAACGGGCAGGTGTAAACGCACGCACCGCACGAAATGCACTTGTCGTTGTCAATGTGAGCCGCAGCCGAGCTTGTATCTGTCGCTCTTGAGATAGCGCCTATCTTGCAGGCTCTCTCGCACGGACGCTTGAATTCCAGAATAGCGCCGTAAGGACAAACCTTTGCACACTGACCGCAGTTTACGCACTTTGACTTGTCGATGTGCGCCTTCTGATGCTCGTCAAATGTGATAGCACCCATACGGCAGACATCTTCGCAACGGTGCGCTATACAGCCTCTGCACGCCTCCGTTACATCATAGCCGCCTACGGGACATTCGTCACAGGCAATATCTATTACCTCAATTACGTTGGGATTTGTCGGATCGCCGCCCATAGCGATTTTAATACGTTCCGAAACAATAGCTCTCTCCTTGTAGATACAGCATCTCATTGTGGGCTTATCCTTGACTATTTTCTTCGCAACGTCATTAAAGAAGCTGAACGAATCTGCAGGCTTTTCAGTACCCTCTGTCGTCCATGCGTGTCTTGCGACTTCTCTTAAAACCTTGTACTTCAGATACTGTACCTTGGTGTCAAACTTTCTTAACTTCTTGTCCATTTTTCTTACTGCGGATTTTCCCCGCCGACCGCCCGAGCGGCCGCTCCTTTCGCATAGTTTTTTCTTCTTGTTCTACTTTTTATATCGGCTTTCTCTTTAGAAATAGCTTCAATCTGTTGCCAAACCTATATTTTAAATAATATGGGGTTTGGGGCGTAGCCCCAAGCGGGGTGAGGGCGGCAGCCCCACACTCAGCTCCTTTCCCGGGGAAAGGGGTTTGGGGATTGGGATAGAGAACTTGCTCTATTTTTAAAACAGGCTTTTTCTATAAGCTAAAGAAATTCCTTTAGAAATAGCTTACTTTTATTTTCTTGCCCATTTGCCTCAGGCATTTGCTCAGCTCGTCAACAAGCTGCATTTTTATATTGAAGGTGATAGGCAGGTTAGGGTTCTGGTGTGCCGCATTGACAGCCCTGCCCACATAGAAATTAATATCTGTAGCGTCCTCAAAGAGCATTCTCGCTATGCACGATGCACCGTCCTGAAGTATCGTCCAGTCATCGTACAGCTTGTTTTCACCCAGATAATCCTTAGCGTAGTCAAGCACCTTGCTTATCGTGATAACGCCCTCGGTAACTATATCTACACCCTCAATGGTAGCCATAGGCGGAATATCGGGGCTGATGTAGTCAAGGCAGGGTATAACCGGCTTTCCTAAGAACTGTCCCGTAAGTGTAGATGTCGTACCGCCGCAGACGATATGCTTTCCTTCTTTTGAAAAGAACAGCGTCATCATCTTGTTCAGATCCTTTGGGTCGGACGGCGGACCTATCATAAGGTTCACCTGTTCACGCTCACGGATCTTTATGACTCCGACAGTAGTATCATCGCCCGGCGAGCCGCCGTACAGCCTTACGCATTCGTCAAGCAGAAGCGTGGCAAGCGCCTTTGCGGAATACTCCCTGTCATAGACGCCTTCCATGAATTCTATTATATTATCTCTCTGCCAGCCGAAATTCAGTGACGAGCCGACACCGGCATAGATAGCGCCGTCGCTTGTGGTGATAAAGGTATCGTCAAGCTTCAGCTGTACCTTTGAAATATATATCGTCTTGCCGTCTATCTGATTTATGGTTTTCGGATAGTCAAAATTCTTGCCGTCACGCAGCATTATCACCTGCGGATTATCGTACTGGATTATCTCGGCTTCCTTGTTGTTTACCACCCTGATGATTGTAAAGGTCGAATATGCGACCTTGCGTACCTCGCACACGGGAAGCGTTGCCGCCATTGTTGCAACGCAGTCCTCAACGCTCATATTGTTTGCCATCATAGTGGATATTATCTTTGAGGTCAGCGTTGAAAGAATTGACGCTTTTACACCGCTTCCCAGTCCGTCCGCCAGCACAAAAACAATCGAGTTTTCGTCCTGCTCGACAAGCTCCACATGGTCGCCGCAAAGCTGTTCATCGTGCTTGTTGACGCTCAGATAACCTATATCGGTGCAGAAGCTGAACGCTTTACTGTTCATCATTTGACAGGTTCTCCTTAAGTTTTGTAAGTGCAACCTTTGTTTCAGCGGTCGTTTCACCAAGCAGTGACGCTATTTCCTGAACGACACGCATCTGCTTTTCGATTACCTTGTCAGTGACCGCAATAGTTTCGGCGGCATTCTTCTCACGCTTTGCCCTTGATATTTCTTCGCCTGTAATATCACGCATTATCGACATTATGATATGATAGCTCTTATCATATATTATCGTTTCCTCGACATACTTTCCGTATTCGGCAAGATATGTACGCTTGTTGTGGATATTTTCGCCCGTGCTCATAACCTCAAGATATGATACCGGGTCGAGTATCCTGACAACAGGACAGCCCATAACATCCGACAGGCTCTTTATATTCATTATTTCACGGGCGGCCTTGTTTATCTGCTGTACTTCAAGGTCCTCGCTGAGTACCATAATGCCGTTGGGCGTGTTGTTGATTATATTATCCGAGAAACTCTCCGCTTTCTCCTTGAGATACGGCAGACACATTGTAAGATCCGCCTTGCCCTGCAATATAGCTACCGCTTTTTCACGGCAGGTATCATATCCGCAGCTTCCGCAGTTAAGCTCCTGCGACGGATCGCTCTTGTTCATCTTGCGGAGTATTTCTTCTATTGCCTTGCTTCCGGGCATGGTTTTCTGCATACTGATAAACGGGAGCGATTTTGTCATATCCGCAAGTTCCACAGTATCAAATCTGCCGCTTCCGGCAAACTCGTCCACAGCCCTTCTTTCGTGTATAACGCCCTCGTGCTTTTTATCCATCGCAGGACCGCCTATACAGCTGTTGACGCAGGCGGACATTTCTATAAAGCACTTTCCCACGTTGCCGTCTATAATATCACGCAGAGCGTTACGGCAGTTCTCCACGCCGTCTATCGCCATATAGAGATATTCGGGGTTGTCCTTGTTCATAGAACGCAGAATGCCCGATGTCGTGGGATACAGCCTTGTCTTTGCTCTGTCACTTCTTCCGGCATTGTCAGAAACCGGACAGACCTCTATGTTTTCTTCCTTGAGCCAGCCTGTAAGTTCCTCAAATGTAAGCACGCAGTCTATAGCACCTGCGTAAGCATCAGCCTCCGCCTTTTTCGAAAGGCACGGGCCGATGAACACGGTGTGACAGTCGGGATATTTCTTCTTGAGTATCTCTCCGTGTGCAAGCATGGGCGATTTCACCTGTGCAAGATAGGGGAGAGCCTGAGGGTAGTATTTCTGTATAAGCGTATTTACCGTGTGACAGCACGAGCTTATGATTATTTTATGCTCGCCGTCCGCAACCAGCTTTTCATACTGCTCGGTAACAAGCTGTGCGCCCTCGGCGGTTTCCTCCGCTCCCGTAAAGCCCAGCTTTTTAAGAGCGTCGTTTAAAGCGGTTATGCCGATACCGTCATAGTTTGCCACAAAGGACGGAGCAATGCTGACATAAACGGGAGTACCCGAGGCGATAAGCTCTTTTGCTTTGCCCACATCGTTTCTTATCTGCTTTGCGTTCTGCGGACAGGCTACAAAGCACATACCGCACAGAATACATTCGTCCTCGACAATGTTCGCCTGCCCGTCAGAAAAACGGATAGACTTTACCGGACAGTGTCTTATACATTTATAACAGTTTTTGCAGTTGGATTTCTTCAGCCGTAAATAACTCATATATTACACCTTGCCATAAGTTTTAGCAGTGAATTTTTCCGCATTCACAATAAAGCGCTCGTGAGAGCCCTTGCCGATAACATCCTTTTCATCCCTTGCAACGACCTCAAATACAAGTCTGCGATTGTCGATTTCGGTAAGGACCGCTTCTGCGGTAACATTCATACCGACGGGAGTAGCGGCAATGTGTGCAACATCCAGCTTTGTGCCGACAGTGGTCTGTCCGTCCTCAAGCTGTCCTTCAAGCGCCTTGCAGGCAGCCTTTTCTATAAGTGCGATCATCGCAGGAGTAGCGAAAACTTTGAGTGAGCCGCTGCCCATTGTGACAGCCGTATTGGTGTCATCGACCTTAACTTCCGCTTTTCCTTTTGTTCCTGTTGTGAGCATTTAAAATTCACCGTTCCTGTTTATTTTTTTTGTACCTCCGTCAGTCAAGACAGACAAGTACCTTTTCGTCAAATATCTGCTGGAAGTTGTTTTCGTTTACTCCGCAGATTATTTCATCGTCTATTTTTATCGTAACGCCGTCTGTGCATCTTCCAAGACAGAAAGCAGCACCGAGATTTACCTTATCTCCGATGTTGTGGTTTGCTATGTAGTCTTTTGCAAGCTCGATTATTTTGTACGAGCCTTTCAGATGGCATGAGCTGCCGACGCAGATGCTGATGTTCTTCATAATACTGTTTCCTTTCGAATAAAGCGGAGTTATCAGAAAATGTGACCGTCCCTGATTTCAAACTCCAGATTTTGTGAAAGCACCGCAAGAGAAGCCGCAAGATTTTCATACTGGACTATTACGCCGGTCGGAACAGACAGATGTACAGGTGCAAAATTCCATATTGCAAGTATACCGCTTGCCACCATTTTGTCGCATACCGATTGTGCGCATTCCGGAGGAACGCAGATTATACCGATATGTACTTTAAGCCTTGAGCATATATCCGCCATTTTATCAGCCGGAAGTATGCGCTTGCTGTCAATAATGCTCTCATCCGTGTCAAATGCCGCTACTATGTTAAGTCCGTAGCGGTCAAATTCCTTATATGAGAGAAGCGCCTGTCCAAGCTTTCCCGCACCTGCGATTACCGCCTCTTTCGTATTGTCATATCCGAGAAAGCTCTCAAGATCACGGATAAGTTCTTCGGCAACATAACCCGTTTTCGGCTTGCCTCCCGTAACGCTCACCGATGCCAGATCCTTACGGACCTGCACCTCGTTCAGCTTAAGTTCGTTTGCAACGGTAGTAGCGGAAATATTGCGTACCCCGTCCGCCTGCTTTTTCTTCAGATAATCAAGATAGAATGGCAATCTCCTAAGTGCCTGCCTAGAAATTGTACCGTTCATTTGTTCTGCCTTTCTGTGCGGAAGATATAGTTCTTCCGTCTGTCTATACATATAATATTATATTAAAAAATGTAAGCCCTGTCAACCGATTTCGCCAAAATCGTTAAAATTTTATCGAATTGACGGACGAATACTCCAAGACAGGAAAAAACATACCTGAAATGCCGTCTGAAAGAATGTTTGTTGTAATTACGCACAATAACATAACAGCGTTATGTTATCGTTTTGGTGCAATGCTATGAAATGGTGTCAGGGGTATTGACATTAAGGCGGATATAGGTTAAGATAACAGTGTTATGTGAAATCTCTGCGGAAAGGAAGTGCCTTTATGAGCGATAACGAAACAAGACAAAAGCTGATAGACAGCGCAAAGAAAGAGTTCTTTGAAAACGGCTTCGCAAAAGCCTCGCTCAGAAAGATTTGCACAAACGCAGGTGTCACGACAGGCGCTTTGTACTTCTTTTTCAAAAACAAGGACGATTTGTTCAGTGCAATTGTTGCACCTCCGCTTTTAAAGCTGAAAGAAATGCTGATTAAGCATAACCGTGAGGACGAGGAGTATTTAGGTTCGCCGGACGAGCAGACGAGGAGCGTTGAAAATCAGCTTTCAACTCATAAAGAGGCAGTCACTATGGTCGGTTATCTTTATGATAATTATGATGCATTCCTGCTTCTGCTCACAAAGTCGCAAGGCTCGGTCTACGAAAACTGTGTTGACGAGTTCGTTGCACTTATGGAAGAGGGCTTTCGCTCAGGTGCAGAGGCATTGCTTAAAAATATGCCGGGTTGCCGCATTGACGAATATATGCTTCACTGGCTCGCCCATATGGATATAGAGATGTTCATACATCTGCTTACTCACGTTCCCGAAAAGGAGAAGGGACTTGCGTATGCCGGGAAAATGATCGGCGCAATGGTAAAGATGTGGTTTGATTTGTTGTTTGTAAAAGATGAATAATGCTGACCGCCTTACACGGCGGTCATTAAAAGCACCATAGGATAACACTGTTATGTTAGTGGAAACTAATACAGTTAGATAAAACTAATAACGATACGGGAGGACAAAGAGATGTATCTAGAAGTAAAAGACGTGAAAAAAAGCTACGGCTCAGACGCAGGCTACACACAGGTATTGAAGGGTGTTACCACAAGCGTTGAAAAGGGAGAAATGTGCGTAATACAGGGAACGAGCGGTTCGGGCAAATCGACGCTCCTTAACTGCATAGGCGGTCTTGACATTATGGACAGCGGCTCTGTAAAGGTTGACGGCACGGAAATATTCGGGCTAAAGGCTGATGCTCTGGCAAAGTACAGAAAGGCAAACCTCGGCTTTATATTCCAGTTCTACAACCTCGTACCTAATCTTACTGTCGAGGAGAATATTCAGGTATGCGAGTACCTTACCGATAAGCCGCTTGATATGAACGAGCTTCTCGATACGCTCGGACTTACAGAGCATAGAAAAAAGTTCCCCTCACAGCTTTCCGGCGGTCAGCAGCAGAGATGCGCCATAGCAAGAGCGCTGATAAAGAACCCGAAGCTTCTGCTTTGCGACGAGCCAACGGGTGCACTTGATTCGAAAACTTCGAGAGATATACTTGTGCTTCTCGAACAGGTAAACAGGAAATACGGCACAACAATGCTGATAGTAACGCATAACAATGCTATAAAGAATATGGTACACAAGGTGATAATCCTCAAGGACGGACTTATCAAAAAGGATTATTACAACGAAACGCTTATACCTGCCGCTGAGCTGGAGGATCTTTAATATGAACAAGGTGCTTTCAAAAAGAATACCGAGGGAGCTTAAGTCTAATCTCCCTAAGTACATCGCACTGCTGCTTCTGATAGTGCTTTGTATGTATCTGGTGACAGCGATGGTGGCAAGCTCGGAAACAATTATTATCAGAACAGACGAGCATAACGCCGCAAATCACGTTGAGGACGGCCAGTTCACAACGTTCTTGCCTCTGACAGATGAGCAGGAAAAGGATATCACCGATAAGGGCGTTACCCTTGAACGTATGTACAACCTTGATATAAAGACTGAGGACGGTTCAACTCTCAGAGTGATGAAGAACCGCAGAAATATCGACCTTGTCGAGTTTATAAGCGGCGAATATCCGTCTAAAGATAACGAAGCAGTAGTTGAACGCAGATATGCGGAAGAACACAGCTTTGATGTCGGCAGTAAGCTGACAGTCGGCGGTACAGAGTATACCGTATGCGGCATAGGCGCATCTCCCGACTATGACGCACCGTATCAGAATATGTCCGATATGGCTGTATCAAGCAAAAATTTCGGTATTATCTTTGTTACCGACAGCGAGTACGAGCGAGTGTCGGACAGTTCAAAGTCGGCGCAGACCTTCACATACGGCTATCTTCTCGGAAATGATATGACCGATGATAAGCTGAAGGAGCTTATCGAGGATTTTGATTTTGACTATACGAAGGTTACCGACAAGTATTATCTTGAAACGGTAAACGAGGCGCTTGAAAAGCGTACCGAAATCGAAAACGGCATCAATGATTTAGCCGAAGGTGCGGACAAACTTCATAACGGGCTCAAAGACCTGTCGGACGGAGCCGACACGCTTTACGGCGGTATGAATGATTTATCCGACGGAGCAGATAAGCTGTACGACGGACTTAAGACTCTATATGACGGCACGGTACAGCTTCACACCGGTATGACAAGCATATATGAAGGCGCATCGGCTCTTGATAAGGGCCTTGGCGAATTGTCGGGCGGCGCTTCTTCGCTGAACAGCGCAATAGCAGGAGCAAATTCCGCAGGACTTATCCCTCCCACAATGAATGCTCTTGTAAGCGGTGCGGACAGCCTTGCTTCAGGACTTAAAAGTGCAAAAAGCGGCTCGTCTGAGCTTGTATCCGGCATAAGCAGTGCAAATAGAGGAGCAGAGCAGTTATCGACAGGCGTAACCGATGCGGTAAACGGAGCAAAGGAGCTTGCAAATGGCATAAAGGACGCTAAGAACGGTGCTAAAGAGCTTGCAGACGGAGCAAAAGACGCAAAAGACGGCGCAGGCAAGCTTGCAGACGGTATACACGAGCTTAAGAGCAATATCGGAAAACTGCTCGATGCAGCTTTCGACCTTGATCTGACCAACCTCACATCGTTTGTGAAAAGAGCGGATAACGTCCGTATCGCAGGTGCAGCAGGCGATGTCGTAATGAATAAGTACGGCGGACTTGCGGCTTGCGTAATTCTTATGGCACTGTTTGCATATGTAATATCCGTATTCGTTGTTCATCAGATAAACAGGGAGAGCAGTGTAATAGGTGCATTGTACGCTCTCGGAGTAAGTAAAGGCGCACTTATAAGGCACTACATAACGCTCCCCACGATAATAGCGTTCATCGGCGGCGTTCTCGGCTCGGCGATAGGCTTTTCCCCTATGTCGATACAGTCACAGCTTGCGGACAGCTACTCGTATTTTTCACTGCCCGATTTTCAGACAGTAATACCGCTTTACCTTGTGATATATGCCGTTGTCATTCCTCCCGTGATAGCGGCGATAGTAAATGCGCTTGTTATAAACAGACGTCTTTCCGCACCGGCGCTGTCGCTTATGAGAAACGAGCAGAACGTAAGGAATATCAGCCGTATGGAGATAAAGAGTGGCGGATTTGTAAGAAAGTTCAGAATACGTCAGCTTCTGCGTGAGATGAGAGCGAACATCACGGTTGCGGCTTGTATGTTCGTTTCGATGCTCATTCTTATGCTCGGACTTGACTGCTATTCAATGTGTAATAACGTAACAACAGATATGCTTGCAGGCGCAACATACGAGTATATGTATACGCTTAAATATCCGACTTCCGAAGTTCCCGATGGCGGCGAAGCGTGTTATGTCAAATCGCTCGAAAAGGAAAAGGACGGCTACACGCTTGACATTACGGTAATAGGCATAGACAGCGATAATCCGTATTATAACGTTGATGTGAAAAATGGAAAAAGCATTGTCACAGCGTCGTTATCGGTAGCTCAGAGATACGGAGTAGCCGAAGGCGATAAGCTCATTCTTACCGATGAGGCGGCAGGCACCGACTATGCTTTCACAGTCGGCAGTATAAGCGATTATTCCGCAGGACTTGCCGTATTTATGGATATTGACAGTATGAGAGAGCTTTTCAGACAGGACGATGATTACTACAATATGGTGCTGTCCGACAAAGCGCTTGATATAGACGAGGGCAGAATTTACTCGGTAACGGCAAAGTCGGATATTGAACGCTCGTCAAAGGTGTTCACCGAGCTTATGAGCGGAATGGTTATAACGCTTGTCGGCACATCGGCTGTAATCTTTGTAGTGGTAATGTATCTTATGATGGGCGTGATGATAGACAGAAGCTCGTTCGGCATCTCACTGCTGAAAACCTTCGGCTACAGCAAAAAAGACGTGAAGAAGCTGTACCTTGACGGCAATGCAATCACTATAGCAATATCGGCAATAATCTGCTTACCGCTGTCAAAGCTCGTAATGGACAGAATATATCCTTCGTTTATTCCTAACGTTGCCTGCGGAATAAATCTCAATTTTGCGTGGTATTTATATCCCGCTTTGTTTATCGCCGTTATGCTGATATATCTTCTCACAAGCACGCTTCTTGTAAGAAAGCTGAACAAAATCACACCCGCCGAGGTGCTGAAAAACAGAGAGTAAGAGAATAAAACAGAACACAAAACCGCTCCCGACCACATCAGCCGGGAGCGATTTTCAGTATTCGATTTATTTATGCCAACTCTTCCGCCAGCTCATCAATCTGTGCCACGCTTGCATCATTCAGCGCACAGGTAATCTTGACCGTCTTGTCAAGGATATTAAGCTCCTTCGACTTTTCAAACATACCTGCCATGACCTTAGCCGCCATAGGTGCCCATGCGCCGTTTTCGATAAACGCAACCGTCCTCTTCTGATAGTTTCTCTCGGTAAGACCCTCAATGAACGTTCTCATAAACGGGAACACATCCGCATTATAGGTAGGCGTTGCAAGCACCAGCTTGCCGTAAGCAAATGCGTCCGAGATTGCCTTGGACATATCGCTTCTTGCAAGGTCTGTGATAATAACATCAACATTCTTTGCCTTCAGCTTGTCATATAAAAGCTCTGCGGCTTTCTTTGTGTTGCCGTAGATTGAAGCGTAAGCTATCATAACGCCGTCCTTTTCGGGAACGTATGACGACCACTTGTTGTAAAGATCGAGATAGTGTGCGAGGTTCTCACTCAGCACAGGACCGTGTAACGCACAGATTTTCTCTATATCAAGCGCAGCGGCCTTCTTGAGAAGCACCTGCACCTGCGCACCGTATTTTCCCACAATGCCGATATAATATCTGCGTGCCTCATCATCCCACGCCTGCTCGCTGTCGGGTGTGCCGAATCTGCCGAAACCGTCCGCAGAGAACAGGATCTTGTCCTTCGAGTCATACGTTACCATAACCTCCGGCCAGTGCACCATAGGAGCGAATACAAAAGTCAGAACGTGACTGCCAAGCGTCAGAGTATCGCCCTCTTTTACGGTAAGCGTGTTTGTTATGGTAAGGTCGGGGAAAAATCCCTTTATCATCGTGAATGTCTTTGCGTTGCCGACTACCGTTGTATCGGGATAGAATTTCAGAAACTCCGCAATACTTGCCGAATGGTCAGGCTCCATATGCTGAACCACCAGATAATCCGGTTTCCTGTCGCCAAGCTCCGTTTTTACCTTTTCAAGCCATATCGCTGAAAAGTTTATATCGACAGTATCCATAACCGCCGTCTTTTCGTCAAGAATGACATAAGAGTTGTAGGAAATGCCGTCAGGCACTTTGTACTGACCTTCAAAAAGGTCGATTGTGGTGTCGTTTACACCGACATATTTTACGTCTTCTGAGATAAACATATTAAAATTCTCCCTTCTTTTGCAAGAAATCTACAGATATTTTAACACATCTGAAATAAAAAATCAATAGGTAAATTCAAATAAATTCACGGTTTACAAAGAAATCAGTATTTATTATCATTGTTTTTCCGCTTTTCCTCGATATGTCGCACACGTTCTTCAAAATGCTCCTTCAGCATTTCGTTTTTCTCGTTCGCCTTGTCCGAGATTGCATCGTACCTGTCAACCACATTGTCGCTTATCTTAACAAAGTTTTCGGTAAGCCTTTCCTTTACCGTGTCGATTTTTGAAGCGTCACCGCTGTTATCTGCCGTTATCGGAGCATTTTTATCTGCGTTTTGGTTTTTGTCCGTATGCCGAAGAAGCATAGCAACTCCCAGTACAAGTGTGGTAAGGTAGACGATAACGCCCGAACAGGTTATTATTATCAGCTTATCGCTTTCGCTGAGCCACATTGCATATACCGTAAGCGATCGGATAAGAGTAACTGCGGATACGCCTGCATCCGCAAGAGAAATGTTTCGTATAGCACTGAGAAGCGGCGAGCGGTGCTGCTGCACTTTTATAAGGTTGATTATCGCACGGGCAAGCTTTATGACCGTGTACACAGCTATACTTGCGATGACAAGCCTTGCATATTGCCGTGCCGTATTGTGTATCATACTGTACAGCTCGATAAGCATAAGTACCACGCTCATGACAATAAACATCATACCCGTAAACCGCATTACATATACTTCCGATACTACCTGTATGCCCTTGTCCAGCTTTTTCTCATACGATACAGCCATATAACGCATCACGGCAAGCAGACCGTAATACACGCACAGTATCATAAACCATATCGAGCCGTAGAACAGACCGAGAACGCCGTTGTATGCGGCATAGGCAACATTCAGCGTCAGCGAGCCTGCAGTGTACAGCACTATCCGAAAACGCTTGCTTTGCGTGAACAGGCGGACAAATTCTTTCAGCCTGCGTCTGTGTTTTTTCAGTTTATCCGCCTCCCTTTGAGAAATTAAGTGCCGTCACAATTTATAACCGTGACGGCATAGCTTGCTATTATATTTTACCTTATCCGCACAGAAAATGCAAATATCATATCCAGTTTGTAGAAAAAGTCTGTTATTTCAAAAAAGAGCTTATCCTCAACCCCTATCCCCAAACCCCTTTCCCCGGAAAGGGGCTATTTTGCTGGGGCTACCGCCCCTAGTCCAAGCAAGGATGCTTGCAGTCAGCCACACAAAGCCACTGCACGATGCAGTGGCACAAATGGCTGACGACCTGTACGGGGGCTTCGCCCCTGCGACCCCGTTTTTATATATACAAGAGGTTTTTTGACAGTCTGATATCATATCATTCATCATAGCTGTCAAGGAAGTGATGCTTTTCTCCTCCCTTTTTCCACGCAATGACAGTATCAATATTCACGTTTTCAACGCTCTTGAAAATATGCTTTTCGACCTCAGGATTTGTCTGCTTCAGCTTTGCGATAAGCTGTTTTATCTCCACACGCTTTGAACGGTTCTCCTCGTTGTTGCAGGTAGTGCAGGTGTCCGTGAATTTGCAGGCACACTGTATAAAGTGCAGACCGTTGTAGTCCCTCCACGCTTTTATATCGTCCTCACGCACAAGGTACAGCGGACGTATAAGCTCCATTCCCTCAAAGTTCGTGCTGTGGAGCTTCGGCATCATCGCCTGTATCTGAGCGCCGTACAGCATACCCATAAGTATCGTTTCTATCACATCGTCATAGTGATGTCCGAGCGCTATCTTGTTACAGCCGAGGCTCTTTGCATAGTTATACAGGTGACCTCTCCTCATCCTCGCACAAAGATAACAGGGAGATTTTTCAATGTTATAAACAGAATCGAAAATGTCCGACTCGAATATCTCTATCGGTATTTTCAGCTTGCGTGCGTTCTCCTCGATAACATTCCTGTTTGCCGTGCTGTAGCCGGGGTCCATTACGATAAATTTCACCTCGAACGGAAAATCACTGTGGCGGTGAAGCTCCTGGAACAGCTTAGCCATCAGCATAGAGTCCTTACCGCCCGAAATACATACGGCGATACGGTCGTTTTCCTTTATAAGTTCATACTGCTTTACAGCCTTTGTGAATGCCGCCCATATCTTTTTGCGGAACTTCTTTTGCAGGCTCTGCTCGACACGCTTCGAAACCTCGTCAGCCTGCTCCTTCTGCATTACAGCAAGAAGCCATGCGGCATATCCGCCCGAAAGCGAATATGCGTCATAGCCCATTTCTGATAATTGTTCTGCGGTATCTACGCTGAATTTTCCTCTTGCACAGCAGATAATCAGCTTCTGAGTTTTGTCCTCAGGCGGTGCGGATAAAAGCTTGTCTGCCGAAACCGATACAGCACCCTCCATAACGCCGTACAGCTTTTCCTGCTCACTGCGTGTGTCATATAAAATATAGCTGTCGGGAGAGAGCCTTTCAAGCTCGCTTACGGTTATTTCCAAAGTTATTTTCCTTTCCTTATGCCATTGTCAGCACATGGCTGAATAAGTACAGCAGACCCATATATGACAGCGTGCCTGCCGCCATGCTTACGAAAGTGTTATGCCACAGCTTGTAGCTTCCGCCCGTTATAGCAACGGCAAGAAGTCTTGGAATTCCTACGCCGAACATATTGTCGCCGATGTCCTTCAGGCAGTAGATTATAAGTATCGACATTATCATAGCCGGGAGCGACTTTTCTATGCGTTCGAGCCACTTTGGCATTTTCCTGTTGCCGTGAAAGATTACAAAGGGCAGCGCACGCAGTGAGAATGTGATAACAGCACTGATAACTATCGCTATCACCATCTGTAAAGGTGTCATAGGAGTTGGTGTCATATCTTCCGCTCCTCCTTTTCATCGGTGATAATATCTTCCGGAGAAGTAACTATCTCTGTTTTTTCATCTGCCGTTTTTACCTCATCGTTATCCTTTCCGCCCTTTTTCTTACCGAAGTTTGTATTTGTTATCAGCAGTAAAAGTGCTGTGGATAAGAGCAGAGCAGGGAGCATAAAGCTGTTCTGACCGAAGATAAGCAGGCACAGTACGCCTACCCCAAGACCGATAAGCGCGGGGGAGTGCCTGTCGGCGTGTTCCCACTTGTCGATAAAGATAATGACGAACAGTGCCGTCATACAGAAGTCAACGCCCTCAAGCTGAAACGGGAGCAGCTGTCCGATAACGCTTCCCAGTACCGAGAAGAAAGTCCAGTAGAAATGACTGAAAAGCGCAACGCCGAACATGGTGCTGTGCTTGTCGTCCTCGGGCATATAGTCGAGCGTAGTGTTTACCGCATACGTTTCATCCGTCATCGAATGTATCATATACAGCTTACGCTTTCCCATAGCGTTGAAATCCTTCAGAAATGTAAGGCTGTAGAAGCTCTGTCTGCTGTTTACAAGCAGAACAGTGAGCGCCACCGTAAGTAGTGACGCTCCGCTGCTGAAAAATGTTATAAGTAAGAACTGGCAGGTTCCGGAGTAGAGAAACAGACAGGAGAACAGCGAGTAGTACCACTGATACCCTGCCTCCGCCATCATCATTCCGTATGCCATACCTAAAAACAGATAACTGCACAGTACAGGCAGGCTCTTGATGAAAGAGTGCCTGATAAGTTGCTTTTTAGTCATTTGGTTTATGAAGCCGCCCTTCCGTAAATACTGAGTATCTTGTCCTCGACCGCACGGGCAAGCGCATTGTGTCCGTTCTCGTCAAGATGTTCGCAGTCTATACTGCTTGGTTTTGCGTGGTCGGAGGCGGCAAGTATATCTGTACCGTGCTTTCTTGCGACCTTTGCAAAGGTGTATTTCAGGTTTCGTGAAACGGCGGGCGAGCCTGCGTCAAACTGCGGATCGTATCTTTCCTGCCATACGTCATTCCCAAGCTCTATAGGTGAAATGAGCAGGACACGGCAATTACCGGCATACGCTCTTACCTGCTCGATAAGACGCTCCGCACCGTGCGCAATCGTTTCTGCGTCAGCGTTATAAACCGGCTTGCAGTCGTTAGTTCCGAGCATTATAATGACCATATCCAGCGGAGCGTGGCTTTCAAGGAACACGGGGAGCAGCTTGTCGCCTGCTCTGCCTATCCTGTCGGGGTCCTCAAAAACCGTTGTTCTTCCGCAAAGCCCTTCTTCTATTATCTCATAGCCGCTTTGCTCAAGGTCGTTTCTTATAATGCTTGTCCAGCGTACACCGTCGGCAAATCTCTTGTCAGTGCCGGGGATAAGCCCCCATGTATTCGAGTCGCCGAAGCAAAGTATCCTTTTCATTGTTCTCACCTGCACTTAAAGTTTTTATGAGGAGCTTTTCGGCTCCTCATAAACTGTATTTATATATCTTTCTCAGCTTTTCTTTACTTCGCCGCCCTCTACAACGAGTGTTTCCTTGTAGTCTGCACCGTATGTGTCTGTAAGAGTAGCGTCATAGTCTGCGTGGAAGAAGTTTTCCTTGCCGAGTGTCTTGATTTCATCGTTTATCCAGTTAAGGAGCGTTTCGTTGCCCTTTGAAACTGCGGGAGCGATAGTATCCTGGCTGCCGAGTGTGTCAATGCCTACAGTATAGCCCTTGTTCTGCTTTGCAAATGCGATAACCTCTGTGTTGTCGTTAGCCCACGCAACGCCGTTGCCGTTTTCGATAGCGCTCTTTGCCGTAGCATAAGAATCATACTTCTGGAGCTTGATGTCGGGGTAGTTCTTTGTGAGATAAAGCTCAGCCGTTGTACCCGAGATAACGATCATCCTGTCCTCAGACTTCCAGTTGTCAAGCGATGTGATAACATTGCTGTCGGGTGAAACAACGCCGAGTGCAACGTTCATGTAAGGAAGTGCAAAGTCAACCTTTTCCGCTCTTTCTTCTGTTACAGTGAAGTTTGCAAGGATAATATCAACCTTGCCTGTTTCAAGGTATTCAACACGGTTAGCGGCCTCTGTCGAAACATAGTTTATCTCAACACCTAAATCCTTGCCAAGTCTGTTTGCAAAATAAATGTCATAGCCCTGATATTCGCCGTTCTCGTCAACATAGCCGAAGGGGTTCTTATCTGAGAATACGCCGATGTTTATCTTACCGCTTGCCTTTATCTCGTCAAGTGTACGGTAAACCTTTGAGCCTGTGTTGCCGTCATTGCCGCCGCTTGTTGCGTTTGTGCTGCACGCTGTAAATGAAGCTACTGCCGCAGCTGCCGTAAGACCGAGTGCTATCAGCTTCTTGAAGTTTAACTTTTTCATTGTGATTATCTCCTTTAAATATCTCTCTTTATTCTGCGAGTTCTTTCTTTGCTCTTACCGAGTCGAACTCAAATGTGTTAAGAAATTGTTTTGCCCTTTCTGTCTTAGGATTATCAAAGAATTCATCGGGCGTTGCCTCTTCCACGATTTTTCCGTTGTCGAGGAAGATTATTCTGTCTGCTATCGCTCTTGCAAACTGCATTTCGTGTGTTACTATCAGCATTGTGCGACCCTGCTTTGCAAGATCGAGCATAACGTCAAGTACCTCACGGACCATTTCGGGATCGAGTGCCGCAGTTACCTCGTCAAAGAGCAGTATTTCAGGGTGCATACAAAGCGCACGGACGATAGCCACACGCTGCTTCTGACCGCCGGAAAGCTCTCTGGGGTAGCTTTTAGCCTTTTCTTTAAGTCCCACTCTTTCGAGCAGTGACATTGCTTCCTGCTTTACCTCTTCTTTATCCCTTTTCTGTACCTTGCACGGTGCAAGAAGAATATTGTCAAGCACCGTCAGGTGAGGGAACAGGTCATAGCTCTGGAACACCATTCCTATACGCTGTCTTAAAAGAGGAAGCGTCTTGCTGTTTCTTTCGATTACATCGCCGTCAAGCGTTATACTGCCTTCCTGTATCGGCTCAAGTGCGTTTATACAGCGCAGGAGAGTTGACTTTCCGCAGCCGCTCGGCCCTACTATTACTATGACCTCGCTCTTTTTTACGGAAAAGCTGATACCGTCAAGTATCGTTGCGTCATCGAAACGCTTTACAACGTTGTCTATTGTTAATAATGCATCTGCCATACGCTTTAGCTCCATTTCTTTTCAAGGTATTTCGCAAGCATACTTATCGGCCAGCAGGCGATGAAGTATAGCAGGAATACCGTCAGATACACTCCGAATGCACCATTCGGACTTGTCATTCTGTTAGCTTCTATTATCTGCTGTGCGACCTTCAGAACCTCTACAACGCCTATCATAAGGATAAGGCTTGTCGTTTTTATCATTCTTGTTATCAGATTTATCGAAAGCGGTATGAGCCGTCTTATCGTCTGCGGTATGATAACATAAAGATAAGTCTGTGCATTTGTAAGTCCGAGAGCCTCACTGCTTTCATACTGATGCTTCGGTATTGAGATAAGTGCGCCTCTCACAAGGTCGCCCATTTCGGCAGTACCCCATAATACGAATACTATTATAGAGGCCGCTTCGCCCGAAAGATCCCAGCCGAAAGCCCTTGTCGTTCCGAAGAACATTATGAAAAGAAGCACAAGCTGCGGCATTATTCTTATAAATTCAAGATACACACGAAGAACGGCTTTCAATATCCTGTTCTTCTTTGTCATAAGTACGCCCATTCCGATACCGAGCGGTATGCTTATAGCAACGGATACAAGGCTTATCCAGAGCGCCGTCCACAGCCCTCCGAGAAGTCTTATGAAGTTCGTACCCTTGAACAGAACGTCTATTCCGAGATTAACCGCCAAATCCTGCACGGCGTACCCTCCTTTCAACTATCGTTCCGACAATTGAGATCGGAAGAAGTATTATGAGATAGAAGCCGACCAGCAGGCACAGAGCCTCGGTGGTATCGTTGTACATTCCCATAAGATCCTTTGCCATAAACATAAGGTCAAGCAGGCTTATCGCACTGAACACGCTCGTTTCCTTCATAAGAAATATCACGTTTGCGACAAATGCCGGGATACTTACCGACATCGCCTGCGGAAGTATCACATAACGCATTGCCTGCATTTTGTTCATTCCGAGAGAATAGGCACTTTCAGTCTGTATCTTGTCTACCGATTCAAGTCCGCTCCTGAAAGCCTCCGCCATGTAGCTTCCTCCGAGGAAGGCAAGTCCTGCGATACCGCAGGTTTCGGCGTCGGTCGGTATGCCGACTTTAGGCAGTCCGTAATAGATGAAAAAAAGCTGTACTAAAAGCGGTGTATTGCGGCTGATTTCAATGTAGACGGAAACTATACGGCGGATAACCGGTACCTTGTAGTACTGAACCACTGCACATATAAGCCCTATGATGATCGAGAATATTATACCAAGAACACCGAGCTTTACAGTCAGCAGTGCGGCTTCCCCGAACAGCGGCAGGTACTCAGCGATAGCGTTAAGATCCATACCGTCACATCCTTTCGATTTACTGTGCCACAGGCAAAATAAAAGCCGGGCAATTATGCTCCCGGACAAATGACAGTCGCCGCAGTGCTTTTACGGCTGTATGACAACAATGCCGCTGCACCCAAATGCCATTTTACTTGTCTGGGAGCTGATACAGCAACACATTATTCTGTTGTGCGTTGATGAAATAGTAGCGTACATCGTATTTCCTCCGTTTGTTTCAAAACTTATAATTCTCATCGGTTTTGTTCCGATGATGCTATTATACTACCCAAAACCTACTTTGTCAATAGGTTAAGGGTATTTTATTGAAAATTTTTTTGGAGGTATAATCCAATGTATGCGGTTTTCGGGATTGTTGTGCGGGATAAGGGCAAAAATATGTTCTGAAAAAACTTGGCTTAAGTTTGTTGCAATGAGTGCTTTTAATATCCCATCCCCCTGCCCCCTTCCCCAGGAAGGGGGAGAAGTCAGGGCTGCCGCCCTTGACCTGCTGAGGGGCTTCGCCCCTCAACCCCGTTCGGGATTGTTGTGCGGAATTAACGGGGTTGCCGCCCCAAGTCCAAGCAAGGATGCTTGCAGTCAGCCACACAAAGCCACTGCACGATGCAGTG
>OGPL01000788.1_pt1 | contig 32665 bp, 28 predicted proteins | sample 1552901 | NCBI WGS metagenome assembly OGPL01 (sample SAMEA2580244, study PRJEB22360) | human gut metagenome | biome: human gut; feature: human-associated habitat; material: faeces | place: Denmark | collected 2008/2010 | reverse complement strand
TGATATTATACAAACGGAAGTACATGATGCAACTAAATTAAAAGAAGAATATTTAGAAAGATTTGATAAGATTCTGCTTGATATTCCATGCTTGGGGTTAGGAGTAATAAGAAGAAAACCGGATATAAAGTGGAATAGGCATGAAATCGACATAGAGGAAATTGTTAATATCCAATATAATATATTAAAAACTTGTTCTAAATATTTAAAAAATAATGGGGTTTTGATATATTCTACATGTAGCATGTTAAAAGAAGAAAATAATGAGATAATAGAAAAATTCATAAAAGAAGAAAGCTTCGAAACAGTTAATATAAATGAGCAAATACCAAGTGAATTTTCTAAAATAACTACTAATAATATGGTTCAATTTTTACCAAGTAAAAATCATGATGGATTTTTTATAACAATGTTAAAAAGAAAATAAGGGGATATAAAATGAAGCAAAAGATAATTAAAATATTTATAATTTTAATAGCATTCATATTAATAAAAGGAAATAAAAGTAGTTGGACAAAAGAAATACTAAATTCTAACTCATATACCATTACTAAAATAGATTGTGATAACAATAAAACAAAATTAGATAATAATATTATGAAAAAAATAGATTCAACTTGGAAAGAATTATCAAATAATGGTCCTTGGCTTGGAGACACTAATACCTGCTACGAAACAATATCAATAGAATATGATAAAAATGGTATCATTCAAAAAAGAGAAATCTTAATATTAGATAATAATTCTATCGTATTAAGAATAAACAATGACGATACTTACTATGTAAATGCTACAAACTTAATAAATAGTCTTAAATAAGTATACATTAAGATAATATCAGTTCGAGCCTAAAGTCTCGGACTATCTTTTCTTTTATATATGCATATTTCAAAGATAAAAGAGACAACTAATTTGTCTCTTTTTTATACATATCTAATATATTTTTAAACTCATCTAAAGCCGAAGTAACAACTTCTTTCTTAGTTAAATCAACACCAGCTAATTTTAAAGATTCAATAGGACTCTTTCTAGAACCACATTTCAAGAATTCAATATAACCATCTACTGCTTCCTCCTTACCAGATAAAATATTATTAACAATCATAGTAGCGGCACTTAAACCAGTAGCATACTTATAAACATAAAAGTCGTAGAAGAAGTGTGGTATTCTCTCCCATTCATATCTAATATAATCATCAACTACTACATTATCACCAAAATAAAACTTATTAAGGTCATAATACATATTAGATAATTTATCCGCAGTCAAAGCCCCATCATTATCAATAACATTAGATATCTCTTTCTCAAACTCAGCAAACATCGTCTGTCTATATATTGTAGCCCTATATAATTCCATTAAATTATTAAGAATAAATAATTTCTCTTCTTTACTATTACTATGTTCTAACATATAATGACTAAGTAATAATTCATTAACAGTAGAAGCAACCTCTGCTACAAATATTCTATACTCACTATTTTGATAAGTATTATAATTTCTAGAATAATAACTATGCATAGAATGACCCATCTCATGAATTAAAGTAGACATATCATTATACTTATCTTGATAGTTAAGTAAAATATAAGGATAAGTATCATACATACCACCAGAGTATCCACCAGTTCTCTTATTTTTAGTAGGATAAACATCAATCCACCTACTATCTAATCCTTCTTTAACCTTATTAACATATTCATCTCCAAATACTTCAAGAACTTTAATAATAATATTCTTAGCCTCTTCATATTCATATTTCTTATCATATTCACCCACTATTGGAACATAAATATCATATAAATGAAGTTCATCAAGACCTAAAATACCTTTCTTTAAATTATAATATTCATAAATATAACCAATCTTTTCATGAACACTATCAATAAGATTATTATAAACATCAATACTAACATCATCACCAAATAAACTCATCTCGATAGCGGTATCATATTTATATATCTTAGCCAAAGTAGATAGTTCTTTCATATTCGTAGCAATTAAACTAGCATAAGTATTAGTATACTTCTTATATTCACTATATAAAGTATTAAAAGCACTCTCTCTAACCTTTCTATCCTTACTTTCAATAAATAAAGAATAATTACTATTAGTAAGTTCTATCTCCTTACCATCACTATCTATAACATTACCAAAAGACATATCACAATCCTTAAATAACTCATAAGTATCATAACAAGTACCAATAATCTTACCTATACTAGACATAATTTTCTCTTCATTGTCTCCTAATGTATGTTTCTTATATCTATATACCTCATCAATATAATATTTATATTCCTTGAGTAGTTTCTCTTCCTTATAAAACAATTTCAAAGTCTTATTATCAAGTTTCAATATACTAGGAACAATAAAATAACTACACTTACTAAAATCACTTCTTAAATTAGATACCTTCTCACTAAGTTCTTGTTTACTATTATCAGAAGTATCCAAATCAAAAGACAAACTAGTATAAATAGATAACTTAGTAACAACTCTATCAATATCAAAATATAACTTAATAGTCTTATAAAAATTACTACTATTAATTATCATCTTCTTCTCAAAACTACCAAGTTTCTTAATAAGCTTCTTAGCTTTATCATAATCCTTATCAAAAGAATTCATATCACTATAAATAACATCTAAATCCCAAGTATACTTCTTATCAATATCGCATCTATTCTTCATAATTATCCTTTCTTACTACACATTAAATCTAAAATGACAAATATCTCCATCTTGCATTATATATTCTTTACCCTCAATTCTAGCCTTACCAAGTTCCCTAACCTTAAGTTCAGAACCAGCATTAACTAAATCATTATAAGACATAACTTCTGCCTTAATAAAGCCTTTTTCAAAATCAGAATGAATAATACCAGCACATTCTGGAGCCTTAGAACCTTTCTTAAAAGTCCAAGCCCTAACCTCATCCTTACCAACAGTAAAGAATGTTGCAAGACCAAGTAAATCATAAGTCTTATTAATTAGTCTTTCCACTCCACTCTCTTTAATACCTAAATCATCTAAAAATAACTTCTTCTCTTCTTCATCAAGTTCAGATAATTCACTCTCTAACTTAGCACATATAATTGCAGTCTCACTACCCTCTTTTTTAGCATAATCTTCTACTAACTTAGTATAATTATTACCAGTATTAATATCATTATCTTCTACATTTAAAGCATAAATAATAGGTTTCAAAGTAATCAAGTTAAAAGAACTAATTAATTTTTTCTCTTCTTCATCTAAACCTAACTTTCTAACTGGAATATTACTCTCTAACGCCTCTTTAATTCTTTCTAATAATTCTATTTCTTTAACATCATCTTTATTCTTCGTAGTCATTGCTTTCTTACCAATCCTATTAATTCTAGAAGTAACAATCTCTAAATCAGATAAAACAAGTTCCACATTAATAACTTCAATATCTCTAATCGGATCAACACTACCATCAACATGAATAATATTCTCATCATCAAAGCATCTAACTACTTCAACAACAGCATCAACTTCTCTAATATGTGATAAAAACTTATTACCAAGTCCTTCTCCATTACTAGCTCCCTTAACTAATCCTGCTATATCAGTAAACTCATAAGTAGTAGGAATAACTCTCTCAGGATTATACATATTCTTTAAAACATCAATCCTCTCATCTGGTACAATTACTACTCCTACATTAGGATCAATCGTCGCAAAAGGATAATTAGCCATCAAAATACTCTTCTTAGTAATAGCATTAAATAAAGTACTCTTTCCTACATTAGGAAGACCTACTATACCTGCTGTTAAACTCATATATATCACTTCTTTCTTCCTAATTATTATATCAAAAAAAGCCATATATTACAATCTTAAAAATAGTAATTAAATATTATTTTTATTCACTTTCAGCCTATCATCTTCCAGTGTTATTGATAGCCAATACTTGTCTATCAATAATATATCAGCCATATCTATTATAAATAAGCATAAATACATACTAAAAACCATTGATTATGAAACTACAGATTCATAATCACTTTAAAAGACCTAGGCTTTTAAAGTAATAAAAAAGCTATACATAAAGTATAACTCTTATTTATAACATAACACCAGTACCAATACCAATAGGAATACCAATTATATAGAAGGCCAATATAATAATAAGCCATAAAATAGTAAAAGCTATCGCATAAGGTACCATCAAACTCATAGCATCAGATATCGTAATAACATCATTTTTTCTCTTATTATAAATATGTAAGAATCCAATCAAAATAACAAAGTAACTAAATATTGGAGTAAGACCCTTAACACTACTATCCGCAGCCCTAAATACCGCTTCAGCAAACTCCGGAGTCATTGAACTTTGCATAAACATAGGTACAATAACTGGTGACATCATAGCCCACTTAGTCGATGCCATTGGTACAAAGAAAGTAGAAATAGCTACAACTAAGAAAGTAACAACAACTAGTAATAGACCAGTAAATTGAAATTTATTAATAAGTTCAGATAAAGAAGCCACAATAAATAAACCAATATTAGTTTCTTTAAATATCAAGCAAAACTGAGCCGCAAAGAAAATAAGAACAAGAAGAGAAGCAACATCTTTAAGATAATAACTCATGCCATCTACCAAATTCCTATTATCATCAATAGTACCAACTCTAATACCATATATTAAAGAACTAAATATAAGTAAGAATGAGAATATTGTAACCGAACCCTGATAAAAATAAGAACCCTCTCCAAATAACATATCAACATATTTATTCTGACTTAAATCAAGTAATAACCCTGAAAAAGGAAGACCCTTAATAATACAATAAACAAGTAATAACAAAGCAATAAAAGTAGCCCCTAACGAAAGAATAACACCTTTTCTTTCTTTTTTACTAGGAACACCATCTTGTGAAGGCTCTTCATCATCAAAATAATACTTACCAAGTTTAGGAATAATAAATTTTTCCGTAACAACCATACCAACATAAGCAACAAGTATCATACTAATAGCGGTAAAAATAATATTACCATATAAATTAACATTATATGCCGAATCAAGTACCTTACTAGCCTTACCAGAATATAAAGTAAGCATTGAATCAAGCCTATTAATAATAACATTAGCTCCATACCCAAAAGTAATACCTGAAAAAGCCGCACAAATACCCGCTGACGGATGTCTACCAAGATTCATAAATAATATTGCAGCAAGAGGAATAAGTATTACATATCCAACCTCATAAAACATTGAAAATATAATACCTAGTAATACCACAAGAAAAGTCAAAAACTTTCTAGGTACCTTCTCGCTAATCATCTTAAATAAAGAATTAAGAAATCCTGACTTATAAGCAACTCCTACTCCAAGTAAACCAATAATCAAATTACCTAAAGGAGCAAAATTAAGAAAATTATTAAGCATATTACTAATCAAATATTGAAGACCAGTCCTATTAAACAAATTATTAATATTAACAACCTGACTATTCAAATCACCAGTAGCCTCATTAACAACATAATAACTAGTCTCTAAATTAAGAATACTACCAATACTACTAATAATCATAATACCAATAGTAAGTATCAAAAATACCAATGCTGGATGAAGTCTAATCTTTTTCTTTTTCATTACATACCACCTTTTTAATCTTTTTATTAAGTTCCACTCTAGGTATCATAATAACCCTAGAACATTTAACACATCTAATCTTAACATCCGCTCCCAATCTAATAATTTCAAAATCATAAGAACCACACGGATGAACCTTCTTCATAGTAACAATATCACCTAAATTATAATTCATATAATCACTTCCATATTCACATTATAGCATTAATTTAATTTTAAGTAAATTAATATATTATACATTTTTAAATTTTTATTATGTATCTTCTTCTAAGAATATTGTAAAAAAACTTATCATTTGATATAATATAAAGGATAAAGAAGGGATGATGAAGTGAAAAAAGAAGTAAATAATACAAGAAAAAAAAGAAAACTAAATTTTCAAAAACTATTTAATTTAATAAGCGCTATGTTTATCTTAGCCTGCTGTATATTCTACGGAACAAGATTCCTAAAACTATATATAGCAAACAACAAAGTAGAAAAAATAACTGTACTCGCTGACAATATCAAAGATAACAATAAAGATAGTGAATCATTTAAACAAATAAATGAAGACTATTACTTTACTGGAGAAGTAGAAAATAACTATGTAAAATACTCTAATATATTATGGAGAATAGTAAAAGTAAACTCTGACAAATCAGTAACCCTAGTATCAGATAATGCATTAACATCATTAAATCCTGGTACAGGAACAACATATGAAAAAACATCCATAAGTAAATGGTTAAATAAAGGAGAAGAAGAAAACACAGGTATTCTAGAAACAAATCTAAATAATACCTCAAAGTATCTAACATTCTCAAAAACATGTAAAGATACAGTAACCGATACTAAAAACATTACATGTAAAGATAAATTAGAAGATACTTACATAACAGCCCCATCAATATATGACTATGTAAATACCGGTGGTAATAAAGGTTTTATGAATAATAATGAATATTTCTACTTAGCAAATATGAATAAAGATAACAAATTAATGTATATAGATATGACTGGTAAAACAAATAGTACCGATGATTCAGATATCCTAGGAGTAAAAGCCATTATAACATTAAAAAATACCCTAACATTAAAAGAAGGAAATGGTACCAAAGATAACCCATATACCTTTGAAGATAAAGAAGGATTATTAGGAAGTTATGTAAAACTAGGTAATGATACATGGAGAATCTATAGTATAGAAGATAATACTGTAAAATTATCATTAGATAACTATCTAAAAGTAAATAATAAAGAAGTAAAATATAAATATTCAAATAACGGCTACTACCACAACGATACAAAACAAGGTACCTTAGCAGAATATCTAAATAAAACATATCTAAATACCTTAAGTTATAAAGATAAAATAAAAGAAAATAAATTCGCTAATGGTATCTATAGTAGTACCACTAACTACGATTATAGTAAAGTATTAACAACTACTGTTGATACCAAAGTATCAGTATTAAGTATTGGTAACATAATATTAAATAATAATAATACTAACTACTTCTTATCAACAGGAGTATCAAAAGATAGTAACCTAGTATATGTAATGCAAGATGATTATAAAGTATATACCAAAGTATCCACTACTACATTAAAAATAGTTCCAACAATAGCACTAGATAAATCACTACTAACAAAAGGAGATGGAACAATAGAAAGTCCATACGAGGTAGAATAATATGAGTACAAGAAAAAAGAAAAAAATATATAAAACAACAATTCTATTTATAATATTAGATTTATTAGCCATAACTGGCTTTGTAGTAATGTATGGTCCATGGGACAAAGTAAGAAATATGTATGTAAATACCGCTTTAAAAACCATGCACCATCAATACTTTGCCAATATCTTCTATAGTCAAAAAACAATTGATAAAATAAATAGTAGTAGTTATTTCGTAACCATAAATGAAGATGCTAATACTGAAGATGTTATAATAAACACCAAAGAAAAATCAAAATATAAAGATAAATATGAAGAAGAACTATTTACAAGAGACAACCCAGATGACTCCTATAAAATAATAGATCTAAAAATAGGAACATCAAAAGGTTACCTAATAGCCATCTATAAACCAGAAAAAGTAAGACTAATATCAACTAAACAATTCAATGTTGGTGGAAAAGGAGAACGAATCCTAACCATGTGTCAAAGATATGGTGGCTCAGTATGTATAAATGGTGGAGGCTTCCAAGATGAAGGTTATGGTTCTGATATACCAACAGGTATCGTAATCCAAGATGGCGAAATAACTTGGGGTAAAGATACTGCTGATACCGCTAGAGACAATGTAATAGGTCTAACAAAAGATGGCAAATTAAAACTAATGACTAACGCTACCGCTAATGAAGCATTAGCAGCAGGTGTAAATGACGCCATGATATTTGGTCCATTCCTAATAGTAAATGGAAAACCACTAGAAATAGTTGGAGATCCATGGGGTCAAGCACCGAGAGTAGCAATTGGCCAAACAAAAGATGGAATAATCCTATTTCTAGTGGTAGATGGTGAAAACTATATAAATGGTGCTAGTCTGCAAGATATGGTAGATGTATTACAAAAATATGGCGCATATAATGCCGCTAACCTAGATGGCGGACAATCATCAAGTTTAGTAGTAAATAACAAATTATATAATAACCCACCTCCTGCTGCTAAAAGACAAGGCGGAAGATATGTTGTAACAGGATGGGGATTAATAGACTAAAGCTTATCCAAACATAAGCTTTTTTCATTTACAAAACATATTACATTTGATATACTAATAATAGGTGGTAAAATGAAAAATAGAAGAAGAAAAAGAAAACTAAAAAAAAGTGTTAAAATAACCCTAGTATCATTACTAGTAATAGGACTATTATCCTATCCAACATATAAACTACTAACAAAAGAAAAAACTCCTACTAACGAAGCAAAACCAAATACCGAAGAAAAAGAAGAACATTATGAACTATCACTAATAGCAGTAGGAGATAACTTAATTCACGGTTCAGTATATAAAGATGCCAATAAACATGCTAATTATAACGGTTATGACTTCAAACCAATGATAACCAATATCAAAGAAATAGTATCAAACTATGATATTGGCTACTACAATCAAGAAACAATCTTAGGAGGAACAGAACTAGGATTAAAAGACTTTCCAACTTTCAATTCTCCATATGAAGCTGGAGATGCCATGATTGATGCAGGCTTTAATCTAGTAAGTCTAGCCACTAATCATACTATGGATAGTGGTAAAAAGGCCGTAGAAAATTCATGTAAATACTGGAACTCAAAAGAAAACGTTTTAACCGCAGGTAGTTATTGTAGTGAAGAAGAAAGAAACGAAATAAAAATAAAAGAAAAAAATAACATAACATATACCATGTTAAATTATACATACGGAACAAATGGTATGAAAGTACCAAATGATTACTTAGTAAATGTATGGCCTACTGATATAGATAATATTAATAATCCAGAGAAAGATACCAAATATCAAGAGTACAAGAAACAAGTAAAACAAGATATAGAAAAAGTAAGAGACAAAGTAGATGTCCTAATCGTAGCCATGCACTGGGGTGTAGAGTATACTCATAATCCAACCGAATATGAAAAAGATATGGCTTCATACTTAGCCTCACTAGGAGTAGATCTAATAATTGGAACCCATCCCCATGTAATACAACCAGTAACATGGATAGATAATACCTTAGTAATATATTCTCTAGGTAATTTCCTATCAGCCCAATATCAAAACCAATCAACATGTACAAACTATAAATGTACAACTGGATTAATGACAAGTCTAAAAATAGAAAAAGATGTCAAAGGAAAAGAAAAAAGTATAAAAATAACTAATGTAGAAAACGAATTAATATATAACTACTACAACCAATCAACATGGAGAGGATTCAAAGTAATACCATTCTCTAATCCAGAAATAAAAACGTACTTACCAAGTTATAAATCCGTATATAATACCTACAAAGAGGTAGTACAAAGACTTGACAGTAATATGTATGTAAAAGAAACAGTAGAATAAAAAAGATATCACTTTAACTAGTGATATTTTTTTTAACAATAGAATCAATATAAATATTCTTATCCCCTCTAATAACCCCATCAATAATAAAATTCTCAATATCTTTAGAAATAATCTTATCAATTCTCCTAGCCCCAAACTCATAAAATTCACACTTATTAACAATCTCATCAATAACATTATCATTAATATCAATATTAATATCTTTATATTTATCTCTAATATATTCAAATTTCTTTCTAATAATACATTTAATAGAAGTATCATCAAGTCTATCAAAAACAATAATATTATCAATCCTATTAATAAAAGCCGTATTAAAATATCCCTTCAAACTCGAAATAACACTACTATCAGTTTTCTTATTAAAACCAATGCCATTCTTCTCAAAACCAATATTTGAAGTCATAATAACAACAACATTATTAAATCTAACTTCTCTACCTTTAGAATTCTTAATCTTACCCTCTTCAAGTATCTGATAAAACAAATTAATAACATTAGGATGAGCTTTATCAATTTCATCAAGTAATAAAACACTATTAGGTTTATTTCTAATTTCTTCCAAAATATTCTTATTATCATCATATCCAATATATCCAGGTGAAGAACCAAGTATCTTATTAACCGCAGTACTATCACTATACTCACTCATATCCATTCTAATAAGATTATCTGCACCTACTAAAATATTAGCATATTCTTTAGCCAACCTACTCTTACCTACACCTGAAGAACCTACAAATAAAAGAGAATAACATCTATCATTATATCCACATCTAATTCTTTTGGTTATATCCATCAAATTATCAATAGCCTTATCTTCTCCTACAATAATATCCTTAAGTCTATTTTTCATATCATCAATATTACCACTATTAGAAATAATTTCATATATAGGAACTCCTGTTCTATTACTAATAACACTAGCAATATCATCAAGTAAAATCTTATTCTTATTATTCCTACTAAGTAATTCAATATCATTTAAACGAGACATAAGTTCTGTCTCCTTTTTTCTCAAAGAATAAGCCTTATCAATATTATTATCAATAATAAAACTATTTTTATCCTTATTTAATTTACAAATTTCCCTTTTAATATCCCTAACCTCATTATCCGAAGTACACCCTCTAAGTCCAACTCTAGAAGCAACTTCATCTAAAATATCGATCTCTTTGTCAGGTCTATTTCTATCAAAAATATATTTCTCTGACAAATTAATAATATAATCAATCATATCATTATCAATAATAACATTATGATATCTCTCATAAATATTCTTAATCTTCATTAATATATTTTTAGTTTCCACTATACTAGGCTCATTAACAAATATCTTTTGAAATCTTCTCTCTAACGCCGAATCCTTTTCAATAAATTTCTTATATTCCTCAGTAGTAGTAGCCCCTATACATCTAATTTTTCCCCTCGCTAAAGCCGGTTTCAAAATATTAGAAGCATCTATAGCCCCTTCAGCTCCTCCTGCTCCTACCAAAGTATGAATCTCATCAATAAATAAAATAATATCATCATTATCTTCAATCTCTTTAATAACCTTTTTCATTCTCTCTTCAAATTCACCACGATATTTAGTACCTGCTACCATCGTAGCCATATCTAAAGAAATAATTTTCTTATCACATAATACCTTAGGAACCTCATCATTAACAATAAGCCTAGACAACTCTTCCACAATCGCAGTCTTACCAACACCAGCGTCTCCTATTAAAATAGGATTATTTTTAGTTCTTCTGCATAATATTTCCATAACTCTTTTAACTTCTTTATCTCTTCCAATAACCGGATCAAGTAAATTATTTTTAGCCTCACTAGTAAGATCTACACCAAGATCATATATAAGAAGTTTTTTCTTCTTATTTTTTTTACTTTTCTTAATCAAGCTACTAGAAAAATCATCATATATATCTTCAATATCAATACCCATACCAATAATAAGTCTAATAGCAATACCTTCTCCCTCTTCTAACATAGCAAAAAACAAATGTTCTGAAGTAACCTCTCCATCATTATTTTCCTTACTATCAATAATAGCATTCTGAATAACCTTTCTAAGTAAAGGAGTATATAAAAATACCTCATTCTTTTTATCCGTAGTACCTACAACCTTACACAGTTCACTTTTAAAATTATCATACTCAAGTCCATATTCACTAAGTCTATCACATATATTACTATCACTATTAAGAATAGCAAGAAGTAAATGTTCAGTTCCAATATAAGGATGTCCAAGTCCTATCATCTCTTTCTTAGCATTATTCAAAATAGTCTGTGCCTCTTCATTAAAATTACCAATCATAATATTCTCCTTTCATAATTATTCTATGATTATAATGTAATAATTTTAATAATTTTAAACAATAAAAATAGACTTTTAATGCAAAAAAAATACCTACCTAAGTAGATATTTTATTATAACTATATCAAAGCCATTACAAGTAATACAAGTATTACAATTAATAATAGCATTAATACAAATCTCCAAATATACTTAACCCATGAAGTATATGGAACATCTAAGTATTTAAGAGCTACAATTAAAAGGAAACTTGTAGGTCCTATAATACCAACTATACCATAAATACTTTGGAAAGTCATAGCATAAGTAGCTAACATAGACTCATCACTAACTGCACTAATTAAAGGTGAATAAACACCAGCAACAGTATAATATAAGTCAGTATGAAGTAAACTACCAATTGCAGAAATAATACTAGCAGTAACCAAATTAATTCCTAATTTAGACTCAGAAACCCAAGTAATAATAGTAGAAATAAAACTATGGTTATAAGTTGAAACTAGTATAGCATAAGTAAGAATAACTAAGAAAACAGTACCAACCATTTTTTTAGATCCATTAACAAAATTATGAACAGTTTCATCAAATTTAATTTTATAAACAAATTTAATAATCAAAGTAAATAAAATTAAAGTAATGATAATTGACATATAAGAACCTAAACCAGCCCAGTTACCAAATGCATACATATTACCAGAAACAATATTAGAGAAAATAGTAAACTCTCCAATCTTAATTCCAAGTAACCATTCATTAAACTTATCAAAGCATTCAATACCAAATAAAGTATTCCAAGGTAAATATCCTAAAATAAGAATAACTAATATAACTGATAACATAACAATAATAGGCCATGTTTTAATATTTTTATAGTCACCCTTAACTTCAGAAACACTAACTTCATTACTTTCATTTAGTTCATACTTAACTTTTTTATCATTAACATTCTTAATATGTTTTTTAATAAAGAATATAAGTAATGCAATACCTAATACTAATAAAATTAATTTAGGTAATAAAAGTGAAGTATTACTAATATCAGTCATTTTCTCTATAGTAGTAGCACTATATCCATAATAACTATTAGGATCTCTAAAAGTAACAAATATGCCACCAATAAATCCTACTAGCATAGATACAATAGTAGAACTAATAGCCACTAATTTGTCATAACCAAGTAACATAATAATAGCTATAACAAATGGTACAAATACTAATAGAACATTAACAAGTCCAGTAACTGAAGTAAGTACTGCAAATAAAGCAGTAACAATAAATATAAATAATTCACTATGTCCCTTTACTTTTTGAGCAATATTATCAACTAATTTCTTATAAGCAGGAACTTCATTAAGAACACCATAAAAAGCTCCAAGTACTAATAGATAAACTACAGTATCAAAGAAATAATAAAATGATTGAACAAAATTAATAAGAACATCACCTAGTGCAATCATAGTATATTTACCTTCCAATGCTGGAACAAAATATCCAAGTATAGCAAGAATACCACTTACTGCAAGTAATGCACCTAACACAATTAAAATAACTTTAAATAAACTATGCTTTTTCATATTAACCTCCTCTAACAATAATTATATCACAAAACAAGTAAATGTAAATAAAAAAAAGAGAAAAACTCAAGTTTTCCCTTATTTTTATTGGTTTTATAACTATTTTCTCTCCTTCATAGTAGGAAATAAAATAACATCTCTAATAGAATCAGATTCAGTAAATAACATACATAACCTATCTATACCATATCCAATACCACCAGCAGGAGGCATACCATACTCTAATGCTTCAATAAAGTCCATATCAATATCATTTGCCTCATCATTACCAAGTTCTCTTTCTTTAATTTGATTTTCAAATCTTTCTAATTGATCAATAGGATCATTAAGTTCAGTATATGCATTAGCAAATTCCTTACCACCAATAAATAATTCAAATCTATCTACAAATCTAGGATCATCTGGATTTTTCTTTGTAAGTGGACTAATCTCAATTGGATGACCATATAAGAATGTAGGTTGAATTAAAGTCTCTTCAACATACTTTTCAAAGAATAAATTAACAATATGACCAAAACTCTTTTCATGTTCTTCAACTTCAATATGATGTTCTTCTGCTAACTTAAGAGCCTCTTCAACACTCATATCTTTCTTAAAATCAATACCCGTTTGTTCTTTGATAGCTTCAACCATACTAATCCTCTTCCATGGACCCTCTAAGTTAATTTCATTACCACACCAGTTAAAAGTCATTCTACCAAAAACTTCCCTAGCAATAGTTTGAAACATTCCCTCAGTCATATCCATCATACCATCTAAATTACTATAAGCAAGATATGCTTCCATTTCTGTAAATTCAGGATTATGTCTAGTATCCATACCTTCATTTCTAAATACTCTACCAATCTCATAAACAGCTTCCATTCCACCTACTAAAAGTCTCTTTAAAGGAAGCTCTAAAGCTATTCTAAGATACATATCTAAATCTTGTGCATTATGATGAGTACAGAAAGGTCTAGCACTAGCACCAGTAAGTAAAGTAGTAAGCACTGGAGTTTCAACTTCAACAAAGCCTAATCCATCCATATAATTTTGAATACATCTAATAATTCTAGGTCTAAGAAAAGCCGTCTTCTTAGAATCTTCATTCATAATTAAATCAACATATCTTCTTCTGTATCTTTCTTCAATATCAGTAAGACCATGGAATTTTTCAGGTAAAGGTCTAAGTGCCTTAACTAAATGAGTGTATTCTAAACACTTAACAGTAAGTTCCCCAGTCTTAGTTTTCATAACCTTACCAGTAACCCCAACAATATCTCCAATATCTGCAGTCTTAAATAAATTATAAGTTTCTTCTCCTACATCATTAATAGAAATATATACTTGCATCTTACCAGTCTTATCTTGAATACTAAAGAAAGAGGCCTTTCCCATCTTTCTAATAAACATAATTCTACCAGCAATAGTGACTTTATCTTCTAAATTTTCTAATTCATCGTGTTCATATTTACTATATTGCTCTCTAATATCTTCAGATGAATGTGTCCTATCAAATCTATGTCCAAAAGGATCCATCCCCATTTTTCTTATTCTATTTGCTTTTTCAATTCTAACTAATTCTTGATCAGTTCTTTCCATTTTTATCATTCCTCTCTTATCACATTAGTTTTAGCAATAATATCATGAAGTCCTCTGCCATCCTTCTTATACAACATCATAAGAATACTAACGATAATAATCATACTCTCAATAGCAGATATTACACTAACACTATAATTAAACTTTTCCATATCTAAAAAGTTTATACTTATCGTACTATATAAAGTTGTAACAATACCATATATTAATAATCCTCTAATAACCATATTCCAAATACTAGGTCTCTCTCCCTTATCATTAACAACTTTAATTTTAAGTAATTTCTTACCTAAAGTTTGTCCCTTATTAAAGTAAGCAAAAATAATATAATAGCCAATGAATACAACAGAGGTTGCAACATTGACTGGAAGTTTCCGTTTAGTAAGCTCATAATTAAGTGGCATTACTTTTTCAGTATATTCCTCCACAGTAATATTTCCCTCTTTATAATCATTCATTACATCATTAATTTCCTTAGTAAGATCACTACCAACATTAACACTAGCAGTAATTCCCATAAGTACTATCATAATAATAAAGTAATCAATTAAATATGCAAATATCCTCTTAAAAAAATCCGCTTTCATAAAAATCACCTATACACATATTATATACTATTTTCCAGTTTTTTCAAATAGTTATTTAATATTTTTTCTATATCATCTCTATTAGTAGCCCTAAATATAGCATTCTTAACTTCTTGACTACCATTCATTCCCTTCAAATACCAAGCAATATGACTTCTCATCTCTAATATTGCTACCTTCTCTGGTTTAATCTTCATCAAATAATCCATATGATGAAAACACATATCAATTTTTTCCTTATAACTAGGTTTATCAATAATAGTACCGTTATCAAAATAAGTAACAAGTTCTTTAATTAACCAAGGATTACCTAATACCCCTCTACCAATCATAATAGCATCACAACCAGTATAAGAAAACATTCTTTTAGCACTTTCAATATCCTTAATATCACCATTACCAATAACAGGTATATCAACACTTTCCTTAACAGCCTTAATAATATCTAAATTAACAGTTCCAGAATATCCCTGACTTCTAGTTCTACCATGAACACAAATAGCCGATGCTCCAGCCTTTTCTACTATTTTAGCTACCTCAACAGCATTTATACTATTATTATCCCATCCACTTCTAATTTTAACAGTAACAGGAACATTAACGCTCTTAACAACAGCACTAACAATTTCATATATCTTTTGAGGATTCTTAAGAAGAGCAGCTCCTGCTTGTGACTTAATAGCAACTTTAGGTACGGGACATCCCATATTAATATCAATAATATCAGGATGCATAATATCTTCAACCATTTTAGCAGCCTCTACAAAAGTATCTAAATCACTACCAAATATTTGTTGAACTATTGGTCTCTCACATTCCTCAAAATATAACATATCTTTAGTTTTCTTACTATCATAAACAAGTCCCTTATCACTAACCATTTCAGCATAGATAAGACCACATCCCATTTCTTTAATAATTTTTCTAAAAGCACTATTACATACTCCTGCCATTGGAGCTAAAACAATATTATTTTTAATAGTAACATTACCAATTTTAAACATAAAATCACCACATGTATGTATTTTATCACATAACTAAGAAAAATAAAAGAAAAATTAAGTATTTTACTACTTAATAATATTTAAAAAATCATACAAAAAATTACATACCAAATATGATAAAGATAACATAACTAAAATATAAAATATTTTAGCTTGAAAAACCTTATTTTTCTTAAATATACTATTAAAGTTAACACTATCCATAGTATAAATAACTAAAGGTAAAACAAATAAATATAAAATAAATTTATTCATTTTCAATTTCCTTAATCATATTATTTCTTCTAATATATTTACTAACATTAGAAAAAGGTGTTTCAATAAAATTATTAACTATCTTTTTCATAACTTCATGATCAATTTCTTCACTCATAGCAATAACATTAGCATTATTATGGCTTCTACATAAAATAGCTTCACTCTCATTAGATACTTTAGCACAGTATACACCTTTCATTTTATTCAAAACAATACTCATTCCAATACCAGTACCACAAATAGCAATACCAAGATCAATTTCTTCATTTTGAATAGCTTCTCCTAATTTCTTAGCATATACAGGAAAATCAACAGACTCGGCACTATTAGTACCAAAATCAATTACATAAATATCATTTTCATCAAAATATTCTTTCAAAAACTCTTTAGCAGTAAATCCTCTATGATCACTAGCAATACCAATTTTAATATTATTCATAAAATCATCCTCTTTCTATAATAATTATAACAAAAAAAAGAATAATTAAAATATAATTATTTCTTTTTTACATATTTTTTACATATTAATTATTGTCTTTCCAACATATATAAATTATCTAATAAAATACCAGTACCTTCTGCTACACAAGTAAGTGGAGATTCTGCTGTAAATACAGGAACCTTAAGTTCTTGACTAAGAACCTGCGAAAAACCATCCACTAAAGCACCACCACCAGTAAGTACTATACCTTTATCAATAATATCAGCAGAAAGTTCCGGAGGAGTCTGTTCAAGTATACCTTTTACTGCATGAATAATAGTATATACGCTCTCTCTAAGAGCCTCTTCTATCTCATCACTAGTAAGAGTAATAGTATGTGGAAGACCAGTAACTAAATCTCTTCCTCTAACCTCCATCTTTTCATTCCTTGATCCAGGAAATACTGTACCAATAGTAATTTTAATATCTTCAGCAGTTCTTTCACCAACTAAAAGTTTATATTTATCTTTAATATATTTTACAATATCATTATCAAAAGCATTACCCGCTATTCTAATAGAAGCACTATTAACAATGCCACCTAAAGATAAAATAGCAATATCAGTAGTACCACCACCAATATCAATAACCATATTACCACTAGGTTTGGAAATATCCATTCCTGCACCAACAGCAGCTACTTTAGGTTCTTCTTCAAGAAAAACCTTTTTAGCCCCTGTTCTCTCAGCAGCTTCCTTAATAGCATTCTTTTCTACTTGTGTAATATTAGAAGGACAGCAAATAAGAATTCTAGGTCTAGAAAAAAAACTCTTACCATTAACTTTTTTAATAAAGTAATTAAGCATAACTTCTGTAGTATCATAATCCGCTATTACACCATCTTTCATAGGTTTAATAGCCTTAACTTTACCTGGAGTTCTACCAAGCATCTCATGAGCTTCAGTACCAACAGCCAAAGGTTTCTTCGTTTCAGCATCAATAGCAACTACAGATGGTTCATTTAAAACAATGCCCTGACCCTTAATATAGATAAGTACATTAGCAGTTCCTAAGTCAATACCAATATCTTTGTTAAACATAAAATCACCATCCTTATTTCCATTTTACCACAATTTAACAGTTTTTAATACAAATATTACACTTTTCTCTTCAAAAACTTTCTTTTTGTCGACTCTCCTCCCTTAATATGTTTAATATCAGCATGAAATTCCATAATACTTGACACTTTTTCATACAAATTTTTGTCAATTAAAGAAAGTCTATATCGCATATCATTATGTACAGTACTCTTAGATACGCCAAATACTAAAGAAGCATCCCTAACCGTTTTATCATTAATAATAATATACTTTGCTTCATCAATTACTCTATTATATATTCTATTATTCATATATTCACCTATAGTATTATATTAAATAAAGAATATATTTATGAAAAAAGATAAAACTATAATTCATCTAAAGATTTATTATAGAATTCTTCAGGATTAACAATTTTACCCTTATGATATAATTCAAAGTGTAAATGATTACCCATATCTTTTTCTATATTAGATAATCCACTTTTAGCAATAATTTGTCCCTGAATAACTTTATCATCTTTACTAACAGTAACATCAGATAAACTTTGATATACACTAATTAGATCATTATTATGTCTAATCTCAATAGTAGTACCCATAATATCATTATTTTCAACCGAAATAACAGTACCATCTAAAATACTAATAACATCAAAAACATTCTCACTAGCATAATCAACTCCTGAATTTTGCATATAAGTATTCTCATAGAATATAATAGCTTTTTCCTGATTATCAGTAGAATCCTTATAATCATAGAAAGATTTAGCTATCTTAACATCATCACTAAGATATGGCTTAACAATAGTATTATTAGTACTAACTACCGGAATATCTCTATTAGCCCCCTCAGTAATCTCACCATCAACATATTTAATATTATTATCTTTCTTAGAAAACAATAAATTATTAGCAAACTTACCTACAAAAAACATACTAAATAAAAATGCCAATACCAAAGTACCATATATTACAGGTACAAAAAATGATTTAATTCTTCTATTTCTCATCTTATCACCTCTAATATAATTGTTTCCTAAAACCAAAATAATATACATTAATTTTCCATTTTTTTAATCTCAGTACCAGAATAATAATATTTCAAAATATCCTTATAACTATAACCCTCTTGCGCCATACCAAGAGCACCATATTGACTCATACCAACACCATGACCATATCCAGTAGTAGAAATAATAATCTTATCACCATCTTTTTTTAAAGAAAAATCAAGTGATCTAAGACCTAATTTATCATATAAACTTTTCCCAGTAAATTCCTTACCATTAATACTAAGTGTAACAATTCTATTAGTACTACTTCTTTTAAGAACTTTAAAATCAAAAGAATCACTATAAGAAAGACCTAACTTTTTATAAAAAGAATTAATATCCATTGAAGTATTGTTTCTAAATGCCGAACTAGTCTTTTCATCCCAAGAAGATTTAACACTTTTTAAATATGGTAAATCAACATCAAATACCAAAGAAGCCGTTTCAGTATACCCATTACTAGTAGAAAAAAACAAAGCATCAATTACTTCACCATCATATTCCAAATATTCCATACTCGTCTCATTAACAACTTCTCTAAGTTTATTAATATTATTAATATAATCCTCACCCCAAGCATCTTTCAAATAATTATCATCCAAATACACCTGATTCATAATAGAATCAACAACATCATAATCATTATCTTTATTATACTCCATTCTTTTAAAAGCATAACTTCTCGCCGCCACTGCTTGTGCTTTAAAAGCTTCTTTATCAAAATAAATAGGCATTTCACCAGCTAAAACACCAACAATATATTCTTCAAAAGGAATAGAATCAATATTTCCTGTGCTCATTCTTTTAACTCTAATAATAGTATTAGACATATATTTAATTTTTATTTCTTCTTTTTCATCTAATTTATAAAAATTAACAATCAAAAAAGGAATAAAAATAATAATAACAGTAATAAAAATAATCTTTTTCATATCATAACCTCTATCTAATTATATGATATAGAAAAAGAAAAAACTGTCAAAAAAAGAAATGATATTATTTACCATTTCTTAACATTTCAAATTTAACATTAGGAGTAAGTCCTATAATACCAGGATCTTTCTCATTAATAAAGGCCAAATCAAATAAAGTACCTCTATTAAAACCAACATTACCTCCTCTATCAAGAACAATTCCTATAAAATCATCCATACCAGGAACATTACTAATTCTAAAAATAGAATAAAATGGAAATGATGGATCTGCTGCTAAAATTCTAACAGTACCAAATTCATTATCATCATAATACATAGATTCATTTAAATTATGACCTGCAGCTGTATATCCAGAACAACCATAACAATTAGCACCATACCCAGTTAAATTACCAACTACAGTATTAAGTATCTCTCTATCATAAAATAAACCTGAAGAACTAGGTGTAGTTGGCGTATCAGAAATAACCGGTGTTGTATCAACAACAGGTTCTTCAGTAGCTTCCTCTTTAACCTCTTCTTCTTTTATTTCTTCTTTTTTAGTATCATCATCTAAAGGAACAACAACACTAGTATCAACAGAACTAAGAAGCAATTCTTCACTTTTAAATAAAGTCATTGTCTTATCTGCCATTTTGTCAAAATTATTATTACCAATAGTTATATTTTGATTATTAGTACCACCTGAAAAAACAAGTGTCAAAAATAAAGTAACTACTAATAACTGTGAAGAAATAGTTATAACCTTAACAGTTACATTCTTCATTAATCTCACCTCATTAATATTTTAGAACATATTAATTATATCATTTTTTGCAAGAAAAGTCAAATACGGCCTCCGCATTAGCAGTAGTAACCCTAGCAATATCAAGGCCTGAAGTCTCTTTTATACTCGCAATCTCATCAGCAATAATAGGTATATATTTAGGACTATTATCCTCTCCTCTATGAGGAACTGGAGCAAGATACGGACTATCAGTCTCTAATAAAATATATGCTAAATCAGTATCTTTTACTACTTCTTTAATAGTCTTAGCATTTTTATAAGTAATTATACCTCCAATACCAATTTTATATCCAAGTTTAATAAATTCCCTAGCCATTTCTACAGAACCACTAAAACAATGTATACTTCCCTTTAAATTATATTCTTTTAAAATATTATATGTATCTTGTATAGAATCTCTACTATGAACAATAATAGGTTTATTATACTTTTGTGCAATATCTAATTGTTTCCTAAAAACCATACTTTGTTTTTCTCTATCAGTATCATCATAATGATAATCAAGCCCAATTTCACCAACAGCAACAATTTTAGAATTATTAATATTCTCTTCTAAAAAAGAAAAATATTCATCATTAAAATCGTCAAGTTCAGTAGGATGAAATCCAATAGCCCCATATATAATATCATATTTATTAACAAGTTCTAAAACCTCTTTATTTGAAACTATATCACATCCATTAACAATAATCCTATTAACATTATTATCTTTACATTCAGAAATAACTTTTTCAATATCATCATAGTATTCACTAAATACATGACAATGAGTATCAATATACATAAAAATCCTCCTAATAAAAAATCATACTAACTAATAGTATAATTATTTAATATTAATTTTAATAAAAATTTTAGCAATAAGAAAACAAACTATTGATATATAAACAAAATCAATAATATTCTTATGATAAAAAATAAATAAAATAATAATACCAACAAAAACTAAAGATAACTCCTTATAAATTATACTATGATTCTTACCATTAAACATAGCCAGTCTCCCTTTCAGTATTAGGTACTACAACAAAAATATAGCATAATTATCATCATATGTAAATAAAAATAAGTAAACTTTACATAAAAAAAGAACTAAGTAAACACTTAATTCTCAATTCTTTGAAATAAAACTTCAGCCTTATTAACCCTAGTACCTGACTTATATCCACCAAACTCACTAGTACTATCATAAGAAATATTATCAGTATTAATTTGATTAAATATCTTCTCACAAGTATCAGGAATAAAAGCTTGTAATAATACAGTACAAATTCTAATACACTCAATTAGATTATATAACACAGTAGCAAGTCTATCTTTTTTAGATTCATCTTTAGCAAGAACCCAAGGCATAGTCTCATCAATATATTTATTACAATCCCTAAGTACATCAAATATACTAGCAATAGCTTTAGAAACTTCTAACCCATTCATATAATTTTCAACAACATCTTTTAATCCTATAGTCTCTTCAATTAATTTATTATCAACTTCTTCATTAACCTTAGTATTAGTAACAACACCATCAAAATATTTATTAGCCATACCAATAGTTCTATTAACCAAATTACCAAGTATATTAGCAAGATCTCCGTTAGTTCTATTAATTAAAGCTTCTTCAGAAAAATTACCATCACTACCAAATGGAACCTCTCTTAAAACAAAATATCTAACAGCATCAACACCATAAGCATCAATATACTCTCTAGGATCCTTATAATTACCTAAACTCTTAGATATTTTACCCCCATTAATAACTAACCATCCATGTCCAAATACCTTATCAGGTAACGGTAAATCAAGAGCCATCAACATAATAGGCCAAATAATAGTATGAAATCTAACTATTTCCTTACCAACTATATGTAAGTTAGCAGGCCAATACTTCTTAAATAATGAATCATCTTCACTTAAATATCCTAAAGCTGATATATAATTAGCCAAAGCATCAATCCATACATAAACAACATGTTTAGGATCAAAAGTAACAGGAATTCCCCAATCAAAAGTAGTTCTAGATACACATAAATCTTCAAGTCCAGGCTTAATAAAATTATTAAGCATCTCATTCTTTCTAGATTCAGGTTCAATAAAAGTAGGATGTTCTTCATAAAATTTAACTAATCTATCTTGATATTTAGAAAGTTTAAAGAAATAAGCTTCTTCAGATACCTCATTAACCTCTCTACCACAATCAGGACATTTACCATCTACAAGTTGTGTCTCAGTCCAAAAAGACTCACAAGGAGTACAATATAATCCCTTGTATTCACCCTTATAAATATCCCCTTGATTATATAACTTCTCAAAGATTTTTTGAACACATTCAACATGCTCTGGATCAGTAGTTCTAATAAATTTATCATAACTAATATTTAAACTCTTCCATAAATCTTTAGAATTAACAACAATCTTATCAACATACTCTTGAGGAGTAATACCAGCATCAATAGCCTTCTTTTGTATTTTTAATCCATGTTCATCAGTACCAGTTAAATAAAATACATCATAACCAGTAAGTCTCTTATATCTAGCAATAGCATCCGCTATTATAGTAGTATAACAGTGCCCAATATGAAAATTAGCACTTGGATAATATATAGGTGTAGTAATATAAAATTTTTCTTTGTTCATTATAAATCATCTCCCTTATCATTAGTACTACCAATTCCACCTTCTCTTAAATCAGTAGTATTATCATCATCAGTAATTAAATATGGTATAAATATACCTTGTACAAATCTATCTCCCTTTTTAATCTCAATAACCTCATCCCCTTCATTCTCTAAACATACAAAAATATGACCACCATTACTAGAATTACCATAGTAATCAGCATCAATAATACCAACCTGATTACACATCCGCACATTATACTTAAATCCTAAACTACTTCTAATAAATATACCAAGAAATTCATTATCATTCATCAGCACCTTAATACCAGTAGGAATAACCTTTCTCTCCCCTGGTTTCAAAGTAACAGAAATAACACTATAAAAGTCATAACCAGCACTACTAATAGTACCCCTTTTAGGTAAAACAACATCATCATAATTACCATTAGGTATATCTCTAATAAAAGTATCTCTATCAATAATTTCAAATTTTCTCATAAAAAAACCTCCAATAAAAAAAATAAGATAGTCAAAGGACGAATAATATCCGCGGTACCACCTTATTTTATGTAACATACACTCATTAAGTTATAACGTAACAACCGTCTATACCTATTAGATATAAAAGCTCCAGAACCATTTATAATAACTTTCATTATCTATTTCCACCAACCATAGACTCTCTATAAACTAATATTATTACTCTTTCCTTCATCGCACTACGAAAATATTTTACCACAATAAAAACATAATTACAATAGAAAATCAACTTTTTTTATAATCCATGCTTATATATAATATATATGGTTGATATCTTGTTGTTAGACTACCATAGGCTAACAACAACACTCTAAGACTAAAGACTTAGAGTGAACAAAAAATAAATAATATTAATCAACAAATTGTTTACTAAGTAATTTAGACAAAACAATACACATCTTATCCTCAACATCACTGATAGGAACATCAGTAGAAATAAGAATAACACTACCTATAGCATCACCATTATCAACAATAGAAGAAAAAGTATAATACCCAACCTCTTCCTCATCATTAATAATCTGAAAAGACTTCTTCTGTTTCTCAAAAAAATTATCTCTTCTTTCAATAGATCTCTCAGTAAACTCATTAATTTCCTTATCCAAATACTTCTTCTTTAAAGGACCAGTAGCCGCTATAACCTTATCCCTATCAGTAACAATAATATTATGTTTAATAATCTGATTAAAAGCCTCAACATAATCAATAGAAACATTCTTTAAACTTTCAATCTGAGAATACTTCTTCAAAATAATAGAATCATTTTCCAAATATATCTCTAAACTTTCACCATTCTTAATTCTAAGATTCTTTCTAATCTCTTTTGGAATAACAATTCTTCCCAACTCATCAATCCTTCTAATTATACCAGTAGTTTTCATTTATTTCACCTATACTTTCTCTATTTATTTTGTCAAATAACTAAAGAATTATACAATAAACAAAAAAATTAAAGAAATAATCTTTAATCTTTAATATCTTTAATAATTTTATCTAATAATTCATTAAAATAAAATATAAAATGTTTATCTAATTTTACAATATCTAATATAATATGTATTTTACCATCAATATAAGAAAATCTAAATTGTTTACATATCTCATATGCACTAAAGAATAACAATTCACCATCAACTTTAGCAGAAACATCTTTAGGTAAAACAATCTCAACATAACTTTTATTTTGTTTACTCTCAGTAATATTAAGTTCTTTAGCTTGTTTCTCAAACCACTCTTCATGCATATAAATAACCATATCATCAGTAACTTTACCAAATCTATTACTAAGTGTCTCCTTAATTTTATTAATATCCTCTATTGAATTAATGCTATTAATCATCTCATGAATCTCAATCTTAATTTCATCATCAGGAACATAATCATCATCAATATGCGTGTCAACCTCAATCAAAGGTTTATTTAACACATCGTCATTTTCTTCTATCTTAACACCCTTTAATTTATCAACTTCCTCTTTTAACATCTTAAGATATAAATCAATACCAATACTATCAATAAATCCCGATTGTTCACTACCTAATATATCACCCGCTCCACGTATAGATAAATCCCTCATAGCAATTTTAAATCCACTGCCAAGTTCCGTAAATTCCTTTATCGTATTAAGTCTCTTAACTGCCAAATCATTAAGTTCTTTCTTACCACTATACATCATATAAGCATAACCAATCCTATCACTTCTGCCAATTCTACCTCTAATCTGATATAACTGTGATAAACCAAAATGATCAGCATCAAGAATAATCAAAGTATTAACATTAGGAATATCAATACCAGTCTCTATAATAGTAGTACATAAAAGAATATCAAACTCATGATTAATAAAATCAATCATAATATTTTCCAAATGATCCTTAGTCATTCTACCATGTGCATATCTAATAGTAGCCTCTGGAACAAGTTTATGTATTTCATCTAACTTATTATCTAATCTATCAATATTATTATATAAAATAAATACCTGTCCCTCTCTAGATAACTCCTTATATATAGCATCTTTAATAATATTTTTATTTTCCGGTATAACATAAGTTTGAATAGGTCTTCTCTTCTCAGGAGGAGTCTCAATAAGAGCAAGTCCTCTAATACCAGACATAGACATTTGCAAAGTTCTAGGTATTGGAGTAGCAGACAAAGTAAGAACATCTATAGAACTCTTATATTTCTTAATCTTTTCCTTATGAACAACACCAAATCGCTGCTCCTCATCAATAACAAGCAACCCCAAATCCTTAAAATCAATCTTATCATTAAGAATCTTATGAGTACCAAATAAAATATCAATTTTTCCTTCATTTAACTTTTCAAGTATTTTTCTTTGCTCTTTAACAGAAGTAAATCTATTAAGAAGAGCAATATTAATAGGAAAATCAATAAATCTATTCAAAGCCGCCTTATATTGTTGACTAGACAAAATAGTAGTAGGACATAAATATGCTACTTGTTTACCATCATTAACAGCCTTAAATATTGCTCTAAAAGCAACTTCTGTTTTACCATACCCAACATCTCCACATAGAAGCATATCCATCGGTTTATTTTTTTCCATTTCCCTCTTTATAATTTCCGTAGCTCTAAGTTGATCAGAAGTAGGAACATAACTAAACTTACTTTCAAATAAAATTTGATTTTCATCATCATGTGAAAAAGCATACCCACTAGAAGCCTCTCTCAAAATAGAAACCTTAATAAGATCTGCTGCTATACTCTCTAATTTCTTCTTAACCCTATCCTTCCTCTTATTCCAAGAATCAGTACCAAGTTTATCTAACTTAAAGAAAGCACCCTCTTTTCCATTAAATTTAGTAATCTTATCAATCTTTTCAACAGGTAAATATAGAATATCATCATCAGCATATAATAACTTAATATAGTCCTTCTTCATTCCATTCTTAACCAAAGTACATATCTCAATATATTTACCAATACCATGATCAATATGAACAATTAAGTCTCCCTTTTCCAAATTATCAATATTACTAATCTTAGTACCAACCTTATATTTACTCTTTACTTTTCTTTTATCTTCGACCTTACCAAACAAATCATTAACAGACATAACAACATAATTATCAAAAATAAAACCACCATAAATATATTTATTAACAAAATTAATCTTATTATTAATAATATTATTCTCATCAGTAAATATAATATCATCAAGTTCCAAATAAGTGACAATCCTCTTAACAACATTCCTATCATCAACACATAATATAACAGTTTTACCACTTTTAATATACCTAATTAAATCTAACTTTAACTTTTCAAAATTACCACAATAATTTTCAATACTATGTGAAACATATTTCTTATTATTAACATCTAAATCTATTAAATTATCTATATCAAGAATATAAATATTATTTTTATTAGAAATATCTTCAATATCCCACATATAATTAGTCTTAATATCATCATCAAGTTCACTATCATATTCTAATATATTATCTCTAAGTAAAGAATAACTATTAATAATCTGATTATAATCGTAATAAAAAATAACACTATCCGAAACATAATCCCAAAGTCCACTTACAGAATCAGAATAATTAAGTAAATATTTCTGTTTTCTAATTATATTATCCTCTATTTTACCATCAATTAAAAACTCCGTATAAGGATATATTTTAACACTATCAACAGAAGTATTAGATATCTGATCCTCTAAATCAAAATATTTAATACTATCAATAGTATCCCCCCAAAACTCTATTCTAATAGGATTATCAAACTCAATAGGAAATATATCAATAACATATCCCCTAATAGCCATTTCTCCTGTCCTACTAACAACAGGTTTCTTCTCATAACCTAAATCAAATAATTTATTAATAAAATCATCTCTATCAATATCCATATCTTTATTAATATCAATAATCTTATTCTTATATAACTTAGTATTAGGTAAATATCTAAGTATACCCATCAAATTAGTAACAACAATATATTTACCACTACCAAGTAATTTATTCAAAGTAGTAAGTCTATCAATAACAAATTCTGGACTAATATCAGTAACTTCACTAGTAATAAAATCATCCATCGGAAAAAATAAAACTTTATTAGTATAGTTAAGTAATCTATTATAAACATCGTTAGCCTCATATAAAGAATTAGTTATAACCAAATTATTTTTCTTATATTCAGTAGCATTAACAATTTTATTTACAATATTATCAACAATAATTGGTAAATTACTATTAGTAGGATTTTGTAAAATCAAATAATTCAAATTTTTAACAATACTATTATAAACTTGTCGATCCTCAGGATCTAATAAAGATAAGCGATCTTCTTCTTGACTTAATTCTTGAGCCGTTTTAATAGATCCCATTGGTTTATGTGAACTGTATAAAGCAAATGTTAAAGAATCTTCTAATTCCTTAATAAAAGTATTATCTTCATTTAAATAAACCAAATTATTTGCCATACAGAATTTGACTCTTTCTAGGAATCCTCTTTTAAAAGATGCTGGCCTCAAATTATAACTAAAAATATCTCTTAAACCCAATTTATTGATTTCTTCTAAAACAGGATCAAGTTCAGCACTTTCCTTTTCATTCATAGTAAAAATCTTTAAAAATTCTCCTGGTACAACATCTAAAGAATATCCATATTGAACAAATTTATTCTTTATTTCTTTTACCATATCTTCTTGAGCCTTATGAATTGCTATTAAATATTTAGTAATTAAAACTCCATCTTCTGTTTTAATTCCCATATCCATAAATTTTTTAAATTCCATTTTATAAACCTCCCTAATAAGCCATAAGTGGCACTTTCTTTGGATCTAGCCCACTATTTTGCAATAATATAATTGCTTTATCTAAACCTTTATAATCATATTTAGTAAGAACCGTTGGATTAAGATAAATATCTAAAGCACTCTTACCAATTCTAAGCAAACGATCAACTTTAGCTTCCAACTCTTTATCATAAATTAAATTAATATGATCAGCAAATATATCTAAACTTAAATCATTATCTTTAAATATATTAACATTTCTCTTAATCACTTTCTCATTATAATGCTCTAAAATCTGATCTAAATCACTAGTAGTATAATCTAAATAATCAAGTCCAATTTCATTAAATAAATCAATCAAATCCTCACGATCAAACTTTTTTTCATTCTCGCTTTCATTTAATTCTTTTGCACTCATTTCTTGAGTGATAGTAGCTTCTTCCACCTGCGAATCATCTTCCAAGTTTTCATCTACTTGAGGAGCTATTTCCTCTTGATTTTTAGCTTCTTGCATTACTTCACTAATTGATTTCTTTTCAGATTCTTTAATTCTAGCATCATAATCATATAATGCATCTTCAGGAAACATCAAAATTTTAGCAGCTTCTCTAGTGTCTTCTTCTGATAAATCAAATTGCTCTAAAAGTGAAGTAATTGAATCTCTTGTAATATTAATATTACCCGCTAAAGCAAGTTCAAAATATTCATTTAATTTTTCTTGATTAGCAACAGCAGCATCTCTTCTAATGCCAATTTCCTCAATTGTGGTAATAGCACTATTCATTTCCTCTTCTACTTTTACTAATTCTTCTTTACTAGTTTTAATATCTTCATTAACTTCTTCAATAGTATCAGGTAAAGAATGGTCTAACTTTTCTACTAAAGCTTCTGGATCAAAATTAATATGTAAACGATCAATTACCGTTTCAAAAGATTTTTTATCAATTCCCTTTAAAACTTCAATTAATTTTTTCCCTTGTTCACTTAAATTTTTACTATCAGCTTCAAGTCCAGCAATTTTTTCTTGTAAATCAGCTTTCTCAGCAGTAGTTCTCTCTTTCGTTTCCTCTGCTTTTTGATGAGCACTTTCCATTTCTTTAAATACCACACTATCACTGCCACGTAGATTATATAATTTATCAAGAAGTCTTGTAACCTCTGGAGATAATATTTTCATAACCAACACTCCTTATTCTGTAAACAATTATAACAAACCAACAACAAAATGTAAACTACTTTTTCTAACAATCTTCAATTAAATTAAAATTATCTCACATTAGATATATTTTGTCTTTCCTTAATATAATCTTGATAGTTCCAAACTTTTTCAGGAATCAATAATGTTTTTAAAAACGCTGTATTTGTTTTTTGATCAATAGTAACATCTAATACTTTCAATTTGGCTTACCTGTTAAAGTAAATGGATTATTATAATAAAAACTTTTCTTTTTTATCAAACTAGTTGAAATAAAACCTTCCTCATATAAAAATTGATTTTTTAAATAAATCAAATCCGTTAATTTAAAAATACCATAAGACTGAAAAGCAAGTAAACTAACTCCCCGATAAGTATTAATACCAATTGGTAATGGCTTTGCTTTAACAAAGATTTTTCTTATTTTTTCAGCCAACAAAATATACTTTTCTTTAAGTCCCTCTGTAAGCTTTCCATTTACTTCATAATTCCAACAATTTCTTAAAACTGCATTAATTTCTCGAAATTCAAGTCCCGTATATCTTCGTAAATCTTGTTGTTCTTCCAAATTTAATTCTTCTAAAAAAGAATTTAAAACATGATCTAATAAAAAAAATATTTCATCCTCAGTTTCAAAAGATACATAACTTTTCTTGACTATTTCATCAATATAACTATTTACTTCATCTTTTCTCTCAGCAATATATCTAAGTACATATGAAGTATTATCACTAATTCCTTTTTCCATCATTACTCACCTACTTTTGTTAACATTTTAACATATCCATTTAAATTAATAAATAACTATATAAATTAATCTCATCTACAAGTTTATATAACATTTAAAATTATTCTATCAAAACAGTATTTAAAACCCAAAATCTAATTTATAAAGTTATATACATTATAGCTTCACTTAATATTAGATTAGTATTACATGTATTCCCTATATTTAGTTATCTAAGGTAAAACAAATTTTAAATTGTATGAACTATAAAAAACTCAACCAAATAGTTGAGGATTTTTACATATAATAATATAATAAGTTTTATTACTTTTGAAGAAAAGAGTACATAAAACAAATTTACTAGTCAGAAATTTCATAGGGTGTTGAAGATGTTCCATTTCCGCTTTTTATTGTTACATCTGAAAGCAAATTTATTACAGGACGAACACCCAAATCCTTATCTACAGCCACTCCACCAATATTTCCATTCGTAGCTATGCTTAACATGTAAGGCGTATTGGCACTATAATTACGTGGAGACATGGTCCAGTAATGTTGTCCTGTATATAGGTAATAACTTGTATTAGTTGTTTGATATCCTCCAGCATACCACACTTCATCCATACTGATTAATCCAATTGGATTAGTCAATGCTTTATTTCCTTGACTGCTTTCACTTGTCGTATATAAATCTTCCTCACTACATTCTAAAGTTGGCACGCCATTACTTTGATTAAGTCTTACATAACCACCATAATACGTTTTCGTTGTTCCTGTTCCACCAATTCCATTACTGCTACTAAGAGTTGTACTTGGCTCTCTATCTCCACAGAATCCAGCATTTCCATCTATTTTACTTGCATAGTTTACTAAATTTTTACTATACCAATCATCTATTACTCCTTTTATAATACTATCTGTTCCAGTTCCATGAACGCTTCCATTTGTATACATATATCCTACATACACATTATTCCAATATGAAGGATTAAATGTACTTATTGTTATCTGTGTTCCTGTACCTGTAGCATTTGCACTTGTACCCTGATAGATTAATCTCAGACTTCCATCTTCATTAATTCTAACGATACGCCAATAAAATCCCCCAAATCTTACCCAATTATCTGTCGGGTTTCCAGCAAAATAATATGTTCTTCCTTTACTCGTATCTGCATAGTAAATAGTTCCTGTTGTTGTATTTGTTATTGTTGTACTGAAATCATTTCTAGTTAATTGTGTTGGATAATTGGCTAATATCGTATCTGATACAGTTGGGTTATATTCTTCAAAATATAACAAACATTTTGTTCCCTTCATTGTAAACGGAGTAATTTGTAATTCTCCTGTTTCGCTATCATAACTAATATTTAAATTTGATATTTCACTTCCATCTTTATAAGTACAAGTACTGTTAGCTGTATCTAGAGTATATATTTTAGAACTATCTAACTTTTCTACTTCTGCTCCATCAATATATAACCCTACAATATTTAAATCAGCTAAACTATAATTAATGGTTCCATTCACAAGTGGGATAGACT
>OGPL01000784.1_pt1 | contig 32749 bp, 29 predicted proteins | sample 1552901 | NCBI WGS metagenome assembly OGPL01 (sample SAMEA2580244, study PRJEB22360) | human gut metagenome | biome: human gut; feature: human-associated habitat; material: faeces | place: Denmark | collected 2008/2010 | reverse complement strand
TAATTTCTGTATTATTACATAAGGAGTTGAACAATAAATGAAATTATCTTCTGATAAAGACACGATGGCAGAATTAAAAGCACTAATTTTATATATTCTTTATAAAATAAATAAACCTATTACCAATGATGAATTTTTAAAATTAGTATTAACGATAACAGACATTAATTATTTTTACTTCCAACAGTTTTTATTAGATTTGATGGCTGCAGAAAAGTATGCGGCGGCACATCGTCTCGAGGAGAGATGCGCCGCCGCCCTTGCCGTCATGATTCTTTCTGTGTTTCCGACTCCTGCTGTTCCATCCGCATGAGCGCAACGCAGAGCTGAAGCTGCCGCACCTTGTGGATGCCGGTCTTTTCATAAACCCTCTTGCGGTATGTATCTACGGTGCTGGAGGCACAGCCGATCTGCTCCGCACATTGGCGGGTACTCAGGCCGCTGACAAGAGCCTCGCATATTTCCAGCTCCTTGGTGCTCAGCTTGGCATAGCCCTTTAAGAATTTTTCATAGTCAGCCGGTTTCAGCTCCTTCTTTCCGAGGTGAGCCAAACGACGGATCTCCGCAAGGGAATCGTCCAGCTGCCCCTGCATACCCTCCACCTGCTCTTCAAGCCCCAGCTTTTCGCCTAAAAGCTGCTCGGCCCTGTCCTGGGCATCCTGCCGTTCCGCCTTCAGAACGGTCACAGCCTCCTCATGGGATCGCATCTTCTCGGAGATGGGCAGCAGCTCCTCAAAGATGGGCTTTCCCTTCTCGCCGCCCGCCACGGTGACATGGTCGATGTCCTCCAGTATGGGTCTGAGATAGCGGCGGGTATAGAACAGGCAGCAGCCCACGGCAAAAAACACCAGCAGCGTCAGCAGGGCGGCGATCTCTATCACGCTTTTCAGCATGGCGCGGTCATAGGCGGCTTTTGAGATCAGCACCGTCAGATCGTGTGGCGCCTCATCCCCGGCAGCCACTGTAAACGGCTCTGAAATGCCGACAAAGGAAAGCTCCGACCCTGCAAAGGCGGTCAGCCCACCGCGCAGGCTCCTTTTTTCCAGCAGCTCATCCGGCACAAAACAGAAGTCGCCTGTGGGATAGGTCAGAAGCCCTCTTTGAACATCCAGCCCCTCCGCAGAATCCGACAGAACACAGGCAAGGCTGCCGATGCCGGTCGGCTGTGCGTGGTGCGCCAAGAAGTAGGTCTGATTGACGGAAAAGCCGCACAGACCGTATACCGTGCCGTCCGCGCCGATCATGGGGACGGTCAGAAGGATCGCCTGCTCTGTGGTACCGGGCAGGGTGACGAATTCTGTGGTGCGGCAGCTGCGCTCTATGGGCGCAGACGCCTTTTCCAGATGCTTCGCAAAGACGGGAAATCTCGACAGGTCAAATTCCTGCGCCCACTTCCGGTGGGGCATTACCTTATGCCGCCGCCCGATGTCCGCCATGCCGCGATAGAGCAGCAGGTCGCCGGTGGTGCGCTCGGCGTTGCCTCGCTGCACATACAGTCCGGCATGGGAATCCACAGCGGGATCGGAGCCGAGTGAAGCGCCCAGCATTATAAACGCGCCGGAGCAATCCGTCTGCCGCACATACTGGCACAGCGGCTCCAGCATGGCCTCCTGCAAGGCTCCCACGGCGTCTGCATCTCCGTTGAGGGAGGAAAAGTCCGAAGTCTGCTCCTCAATGAGGGCTGTCATATCCTGCGAGAGATGCACGCCCATGACAGAGACATTCCGCCACAGGGAGGCCATATCCGAGCGAAAAGCTCCCATCTGGAAGGTCAGAGCCTTTTCCGTTTCAGCCCGTGGGCTTTTGAGCCGCCCAAGCAGAAGCAGGGCGACCAACAGCACCGCCAGCAGCAGAGCCGCCAATGCGCCCATGTATAGAAACAGGCGCCGGCGCATGGATGGCTGCGCTTGCTTCAGTTTTGAGAGCAAAAAGCCGGGCATGGGCCTTCACCCCTTCCGATGCAGTCGATTTTTTCAGCGAATGGAGCAGAACAACGCCCAGGTTTCCTCCGCCAGCGCGTCGATGTCCTCACCGGCTGCGGCGCGCGCGGGCAGCTCCTGCTGGAGCTGGCGCAGGCCGTCATAGAGGGCGCTGACCTTGCCGTAGTAGCCCTCGAAGCGCGGCTCGGACACGGGGACATAGTCCTCGCGCATGGTCTTGAGCGCGGCATAGAGGCTCTCATAAGCCGCTGCGGGTGCCGGGAAATTGTCGTAATCCGAGATGGCGTCAAAGGCACCGCTGCGCACCGGCATGTAGCCGGTCTGCGCCACAAAGTCCAGGTTGCGCTCCGCCTCCGTCAGCCAGCGGACGAACAGCGCGGCGGCCTCCTCCTTCTGCTCGGTGGTCTTGTAGGCGCAAAGCCCCACGCCCGCCTGCGTCATCAGAGCGTCCGCACCCTCCGTTTTCGGCATGGGCAGCACATGGAGGTCCATAGGCTCCTGCGTGTTGTCCGGGTATGTGACGGTATCATTATAATATAGAATGGCGGCGGAGGAGCCGAGACCGCACACCACATCGCCGGTCATCACCTGGGTGTTGGAGTAGAGGTCAGAGACCACCACATGGCCCTGCGCGAGGGATCGGGCGAACTGCATCCAGCTCTCCTTGAATACGGCATTGTTGGTATCGTACCAGCCGTTTTCCGTGTAGAAATCCCCGCTGCCGCGCTCCATGGCGCAGAGCTCCACGGCGCGGATGGGATAATCCAGCGCACAGAAGGGCTTGCCCGACCAGTCGTAGAACTTGCCCGCGGCATCGTAAAAGCCCTCCCATGTGGCGAGGTCATCATAGCCGACACCGGTGGCATCGGAAAAGCGGGCGAAGCCGCTGCCGTTGCACATCAGAAGCTGCGTGGACTTGGAAACGGGGAAGATCAACAGCCGACCGTCCTCCGCCGTGCCATCGTCCAGAAAGCCGGGGACGAAGTCAGAGAGCTCACTCGGCGTGAACTGGCTGTTCCAGTCCACGAGGTTGTCCTCACCCAGCTCCAGCGCGTCGGCGATGTGGCAGGTAAAGAGGTCGGGCATCTCCTGCCCCTCCTGCCCGCCGCTCTGTGCCTCCTTCAGATAGCCCCCGATCTTGGATGCGCTGCTGGTGCCGGTGACCTTCACCTGCACGCCGCGCTCCTGTCCCACGGTGCGGTTGAACTCCTGCACCAGAATATCCATGGGCGAGCCTGCCTGTTCACCGTAAACATGCCAGAAGGTCAGAGCGACCGGCTCCTTTTTATTCAGCAGGGACTTCTCTCCGCAGCCGGAGAGGGTGAAAAGAAGGGCGGATAGCAGCAGAGCCGCCAGCATACGCTTTTTCATGAAATATACCTCCGAAAAAGAACAGATGCTTGAAAAATCGAGTAGATTTTCAAATTTTTCAAAAATATTTTTCCTCTTTGTCCCCTAAATGAAGGATTTAGGGGACAGACAAAAGAATGAAAATATGGTACAAGAATAGTGTGCGGAGCCGGACGCACCGTCCGGCGACCGTCAGGCGAACGGAGAATCGTTAAAATCGCTCGACGCCCTGTCCTGTCGAGCCGACCGCCTCTTTAGCCTTTTCATTGTAGCATATTCCACGACAGCTTTACAAGGCGAAATTAAAAAAGGGAGGAGGAATGCGGATGGAGCAGACGAAAAAAACGGCGTCCTATCGGGTCGTTGCCGACTCGGGAGGCAGCAGGGTCTTCCGTTTTTACTGCGACATTTCCGGTGAGCTGTGCTGCGTGACCCGCCCCATTCAGGCGGACACGGAGGAAGCCGCGCTGGAGATCGCGTGGGCAACGGAGGGCAAGTGGGAGTTCAACCATTGTCCCCAATGCGGGAAGTATGTATCCTCCGCTATGTTCAATGTCAACGCGGGGCTGTGTCTGGACTGCGCCCCGTGGGAAGCGGAGTTCCCCGCCTTTTGCCATCAATGCGGCGTGAGGCTGCAGGGCGCAGCGCCGCGCTGCTGCCCCATCTGCGGGGCAAGGCTGCTGGTGGGCGGCACGGCAGGAGGAAAGGGGGCGGTGGAGTGAGCGAGTACGATCTGCGGACAAAAAAAGCCCTGCGGCAGGTGACGCTGCTGGAATACGGCTTCGGGCCGGAGACCATGAAGCGGCGCAAGATCTGCCCGGAGTGCGGCAGAGCCAACGGCGCGCAGGACACGCACTGCACCGACTGCGGCGCGGCACTGCCGAGCAAGACGCTGTACGACTTCTACCTCTCCCGCCACCGCTGCTGCCCCGGCTGCGGCGTGGCCGTGACGAGCATCGCGGCATACTGCCCGGAGTGCGGGGCGCGCTTGCCGAAGGCAGGCGTGACGCAGAGAGAGGGGGCGGCGGTTTGAGCTTTTTCCGAAAGCGGGAGCCGCCTGCAAGCGGCCCCGGAGCCAAACGGCTCACACCCAAGGCGGCGGTGTGCTTCACCACGCCCGCCATGACCCGCCGGGCGGCGGACTGGCTGGGCAGGCTGGAAGGCTGCCGGCCGCTGGCGATCCTGTCCGACGACTTTGACGACGTGGTGTGGAACTGCGAGGCGGAGCGGGCGGATCTTCTGGTGCTGGAGATGGACTTTTCGAACGGAGTGGAGGATAAGGACGTCTCTGGCCGCTGCGACATTGCCGCCGCGGTGCGGAAAAGGCGGCCGGGGTGCCGGGTCTATCTCGTCTGCGAGGAAGGGCATCCGGAAAAGCTGGCCGCGCTGGATAAGGCGGTGGAGCTGACGCTCATCGACGGCTACTGCATCGGCGACCTTGACCCGCAGCAGATGCGCGCATGGCTTGCCGAGGCGACCGAGAGCATGAGAGCGGCGGAGAGCCGCGACACCGAATTCAGGAGGGAGGAAAAGTAAGAGTGAGACAACAAACCTACAAACGGCTGACCGCCTGGCTGATGGCGCTGGTGATGGTGGCGACCATGCTGCCCACCATGACACTGGCCACGGCGGAGGACAGCGGCACCGACCCACCCGCTCCGGCGGTGACGGAGGTGCAGGAGACGCCGGAAACGCCGTAGACACCGGAGACACCGGTGGAGCCGGAGACGCCGGAAACGCCGGAAACCCCGGAGACACCGGTGGAGCCGGAGACACCGGAGACACCGGAAACCCCGGAGACACCGGAGCCTGACCCCGGCGTTACCGCCACGGGGGAGATGACCGCATCGCAGCCGGCTATGATGGCGGCGGCGGGCGATGCCCACCTCAAGGTGATAATGGACAACGGGCGGACGCTTTATTTGTACCCCGGTGACGTCATCAGGAAGGATGGCAGCGGCGGTTACTACACAGAATCCGAGCCCCGCATTCCCGGCATCTATGTGGCATACCTGACGAAAACTAACATGTACCAGTGGACGCTGACACTGAACGACTTTAACGGACAGTCCATCACCTATGTGCCGGGAGACAAGCACGCCAATTCTGTCGTCATTTCGCTGAATGGCACTAACGTGCTTGCCCCCAAGGACGGATACGCTGTGGATGCCAACCAGCACAACTACCGGGCCATTTCCTGCGGTAAGGAGACCGATAACGGCGGCATACCGCTAGGACTGTCGTTCATCATAGAAGGCAGCGGTTCGCTGGCCATTAACGCCAATGACAATGTAAGCGCGTACCAGATGCTGACCGCCCAGTGTATCTTTACCAAAGGCCTGACCATTAGGGGAGATGCAAAGGTATCGATCGATCTGAAGCTGCCCAGCTATGAAAGCGATGGTTCTCATACGATCTTTACGAGCGATCTCTATGTGTTCGATAACGCCAGCCTGGACATCAAGAGCTACAATGTCGGTGAAGTCGTGAGGGCGTCTGCTCACGATAAGGGCGGAAAATCTTTCATTAGCATTGATACCACCGGTACCGTGAATGTCGAGTTCGGGTGCGATGAGCTGGAGCGTACTTACCCGCGTGTTTTCTGCGGCTATCCCGATTCCACGATTTGCGTTTACTCGATCGATAAGGTGGGGTACATGAGTATCGCCCGCAAGGGCTCCCGCACCGACAACTACGATGACCCCGATAGATTTGATTTTGTTGCGTGGCCCAAAATCACCGTGAGCGAGGACGTTACCGTAAAGACATTCACGTCTGACCACATCAAGCGTATCCAGTATTTCCCCCGCCTCGCCGCCGCCGTTAGGGTGCAGCTTTTTGACGGAAGGATCCAGGACGGGAAGTTTAAGCCCTATGATGAGCTGTGGGGGCCGTTGAAAGACAAGTCTGTCGACATCACCATTACCGCCCCGGAAAGCGCGGCTCCCTTTGATCGGTGGTCCACGATAACGGATGACCTCACCGCCGAGGATCCCGGTGCCGACCTTCCCGTTAACGGTCAGCCCGTTTCCAACGAAACGGTCACACTGCATATTACCGGTGCAGGCAGTTACTATATACTGGCGAAGTACGATCCCTTTGGCGGCACCCCTACATGGGCAAAAGGGTACAGCCCCGCTGCCAACTGCACCACCGGTACGGTCTCCTGGACAGCGCCGGATTCCTTAAAGGGCATAAAGGGCATGCTCATTCCCGCAACCTTCCAGCTCTCCGGCAGCTCGCCGGTGGCGGCAACGGATAAATCCGGGAATGATATCAAGGGGGTTGCTTCCGGTGGAAGCGTCTTCGCAAAGCAGTCGGGCAGCGGCATCACCTATGCCCTCTCGGATACGGGCGCGAAGCGCATTGCCTTGAATTTCGACGGCAGATGGCATTTCAGCGAGCCCTTTGTTCCCGATCTCGATGATTTGACGCTCCCGCCCGCGCCGCAGCTGGTCTCGCTGAACTGCAGCGGCGGGCAAACCCCGCTGTCACCCCGCGAAACCGCCCGTTATCCGTTTGCCAGGGGGCTGATCGTGAAGGCGACCAACTTCGACTACGACAAGTACGAGATGTACTATACCTTTAATAAAAGCGGCAGCGGCGGCAACGACCCCGGCGAACCGATCGGAACCTCGCCGCGTGCGAACAACGGCGTCATCGTGCTGAAGGATAGTGAAACCTGGCTCGGCGTAACCAATTTGAGGGTACGGTTCAAATCCAAGGCGACCGGCGCATGGAGCCCGACGACGAAGATTCTTTTGCAGAAGATTTCGGAAAGCCAAAGCGAGCTTTACGAGGTGACCTTTACCCCCGAGGAGAACTACACGTTGAAAGGTTCCACTCTCACCATCACAGGTTCCATCACGGCCACCGTCTCCAAGATAAACCCCGACCAGTGGCCCATCAATGCGGAGCTGGTGTACAGCACACAACCCAAAACCGCTATGGATCGCTTCTTTGAACCCTATACCGGATCTGTTTCCATTGACAGTGCCGGGGCTTTCCGGGTTGGCGTGCGGGTGCCCGACCCCGTAAGCAGCAGCGACGATTATTCCGTCATCCGCAAGGAAAACTTTACCATCAAGCTGGACCCGACGATTACCAGGTACACCCTTACGGTAGTAAACGGAAGGGCGTATCAGGCCAATGGCAGTGAGTATTCAACCACCAGCACAGGCAGCGCAAGGACTTACAGTATAAGCGGCAACGAGCTGGTAGAGGTCAGAGCCGATCCGCCCACCGGCGGAAAGGTGTTCGAGAACTGGACGGGATCAAATGTGGGCGTGGCTGACCGTTACAGTCCCACTACCACCCTCACCATGCCAACACACAATGCAACCGTGACGGCCGATATCAATGGAAACCCACTCATTACGGGTGAAACAAGGTTGAAAATGACCCCGGAAAGTGGCCCTGTTGAGGCTCTGAGCTTTTTCCATAAAAACTTTGGCAGCCGCCGGCAGTTGACCTATGACTGGTATGAGGGCAGCCAAAAGCTGGAGCCGGACGCGGATTTCGAGCCCGGGAAATGCTACACCGCGCAGGTGGAGGTCACTCCCGTGGAGGGAGCTTACTTTGACAGCCTCGACAAGCTTTCTATGAGGCTCAATCATGCTTCGGGGACGCAGGATATCCCCTTCACCCGTGAAAGCGACAAGCTCCTTCGTGCGGAGATACGCCTGCTTACCAAGCCGGTGCTGACGATGGAGCTGCACCCCGGCGACGCCCTGCCCACGGCGGCAGACTTGAACGCCCAGCTGCCGACGGGCTACACCGTCACGACGCTGACCTGGGCGGACAACGCTGCGGCGGTTCCCGGCGGCGCCACGGAAATGACCCTCACCGAGCTGAAGATCAGCGGCACGGAGAACCGCTGCCAGATCACCGGGGGAGCTGTCGTTATCGACGGAACGGCGTACCCCGTCAGCAATAGCTATTTCAATACGCTCACGCTGACGAACATCATCCTCCCGGTCAAGTCCAAGGGCGTGGAGGTGAGCGGGACGGTCACCAGCTACGGCAGTGAAACCGACACCATCACCGTGCAGCTCATTGAGGTGGGGCATACTGAACCGGCGTATGAAGTCATCGTGAGCGGCAACAGCGCGAACTACTCCTTCCCCACCGTCCCCGCCGGGACGTATACCCTGAAGGTGATGAAGAAGGGCCATGCGTCCCGCCTCATACCTCTCACCGTCGAATCGGTTGATATCACCGATAAAAATGTCACGATCTATCTGATGGGTGACTTGGACGAGAACGGAGTGGTGGATGTGGATGACGTCCTGGCGTGCCTCAACCTGTGCTTCGGCACACCCACCGCAGATGACATCCGCAAAGCGGATATTGACGGCAGTGGGGTAATAGATGTGGATGACGTCCTCGCCTGCCTGAATCTCTGCTTCTAACGTATACCCGCAAAACTAAAATAATAAAAGGAGTTTGTTATGAAGAAAAGATTGCTATCTGTTTTTCTCACGCTGATGATGCTGTTGACCCTTGTGCCGACAACAGCACTCGCAGCGGGAGCCATGACCGTGGACGTGGAGCCTCCTGCGGGCAGGACACTGTCCACGCTGCAAGAGGGAGACGTGGTGAAGGTCACCGTGAGGCTTCCGCAGGTCGCCTCCACCCAAACGCTTCAGTTTGACCTGAATTTTGACGACACCTACTTCTCCTACAATGGAGATGGCGCAGCCCCCGATATTATCGCGAAGCTGAACATCGGCAAGGTGGATATCTCCGGCAGCAACATTGTGCGTATCGTGGCCACGGGCCTTACTGCTGCCTCGTTTGACGCCGGGACGGTCGCCATGCAGGCCAGCTTCACCGTAAAGGCCGGCGTGGCCGGCAGCACCAAGACCTTCGGCCTTTCCGGCCTGAAGATCGGAGATCCGTCCGTCACTCTGCCCACCGGGCAGGTGGATGTCACCATCCCCAAGGCACCCATCACCAGCGTGACCGCCTCTGTTGATGCGCCGGTCAAGGGCCAGCCGCTGGACACCACGGTCGATATCGGCACCGCCACCGGCTACACCGCCGCGGTGGAGTGGTATGAAGGCACTACCGCCACCGGCTCTCCCGTCACCGGCACAGCCAAGCCCAGCCAGTTCTACTATGCCAAGATCACCCTGAAGTCCAACACCGGCGAAACCTTCGCTGATACGCTGGCCACCGGCATCATGACCTCTGAGGGCTACGAAATCACCCGCGTCAGCGACACCGAGCTGCTTCTCACCCACAGCTTCCCCAAGACCGGCTCCGTGAAGGTCACTGAAGTGCGGATAGGCGGCACGGCTCCCACCCTGAATGTCCCTGAGGCCACCGACTTCGGCGTTCCCGGCACCGTCAAGGTGACCAACACCTACAGCGCCACTGTGTTTATGGACGGCAGCCCCGTGGTCAACCCCTCCGGCGTTGTGTGGAGCATCAGCGACCTTAAGGGCGTCACCGTCGATCCCACCACCGGCAACATGACCATCTCCAGCGACTGCCCCGGCGGCGAGATCAAGCTCACCGCCACCTACGGCGGCCAGTCCGACACCGCTAAGCTCACCGTCTTCCGCGCCACCCCCGCTGCCAAGTGGCTCAAGATCGTCGATCTCTCCACCGGCGGTACGCCCAAGACCACCATCATGCTCCCTGTGGGCGATGACACGACCGACATGGTGGAAGTCGGGTATGAGGCCAAGGTCTATGACCAGTTCAGCAAGCCCGTAACGATCGAGAGGGCCTACTGGACGCTGGATCCCATGCCCACAAAGATTGGCGCGGATGTCTCTGTCAACCAACCCATCCAGAAGCTCCGTGTGACCCACAACACACAGGAGACTCCCTTCGATCTGACGGCCGCCCTTGAAACCGGCTCCGCCATCAAGGATACCATCCGCGTCGAGCTGAAGAGCAAGACCCCCGAAACCCTGACGGTGACGCAGGCGGACACCACCTACGGCACACCGCTGGCAGCCCCCGTCTTTACCGTGCCGGAGGGCACCACCAAGACGTTGGTTCATTACAGCACCCCGACCTCCTCCGCTTACAGCAGCGACACGCCCCCCACCAACGCGGGCGAGTATGTGGTGAATGTCGTCTGCGAAACGGCCACCCACATCTACACGGGTCACGCCAACTTCAAAATTAACCAAAAGAGCATCAGCAACATGCTCCAGCCCATCACCGGCACCTATACGTATACCGGCGCGCCCCAAAAGCCGACTGCCGTGGTGAAGGACGGCGAGGTGACGCTGGTCGAGGGTACCGACTACACCGTCAGCTACGGCACCAACGTCCACGTCTTTGAGGCGGCCACCGTCTATATCGAGGGCAAGGGCAACTACACGGGTACCTTCAGCCGCAACTTCAAGATCCAGCCCAAGCCCATTGACATCGGAACCGTCCACACGACGGATCGCGACTACGTGGAGGGCAAGCTGGACGTGGACTGCACCGTGACGCTGCCGGTTGCCGCCGAAGTGAAGCAGGGTGAACACTACCACGTCTACGCCACCATGGACGATGACACGGCGGGCACCAACAAGACCGTCAACGTGCTGGTGAAGATGGAAAAGGGCGGCCTCGGTGAAAACTACACGCTGAACAAGGATACCACCACCGCCACCGTGAACATCAACCAGATCAACCCCGCCGACCCCACCGGACTGAAGGGCGTCAAGGGTCAGAAGCTGTCCACCGTGGAGCTGCCCGATGGCTGGACTTGGTATGCCCCCTCCATGGTCATGGACACCGCCGGCACGCAGACCTTCCATGCCAACTACGCCGGTGACGCCAACCACAACGCCCTCCACATGCATCCCATCACCGTCAACGTGCTGGATAAGACCGATGTCAGCGCCTTCATCACCTTCCCTGACGGCGAGAAGGAGTACACCGGCAGTTGGATGGAGTATAAGGAAGCCACCATCAGCGGCACCAACCTCGGCACCGGCGCCAAGTGGAACTACGTCTACACCGCCGGCACCGGCACGCTGCTGGCTGGGTACCCCCAGGGCATCGGCACCTACACCGTGACCGCCACCTACGAGGATAGCATCAACTTCGGCATCGCCACGGCCACCCTGACCATCGTTCCCAAGAAGGTGGCCATCCCCGCCGCCGACACCACGGTGTTCACCTATGACGGAAACGCCAAGACCTACGGCATTTCCGATACCGCGGACTACACCGTGACCGGCAATACCCAGACCAACGCCGGTGACCACACCGTCACCGTGGCGCTGAAGGATAAGGCCACCACCGCTTGGGCGGACGGCACCACGGTCGATAAGACCTACACCTTCACCATCAAGCAGGCGACCCCCACCGGCGAGCCTGCCTACACCAAGATCACCACCAGCGGTAAGAAGCTGGCGGATGCTGGCTTGACCACTACCGGCGGCACCTTCTCCGTCCCCGGCACGGTTCAGTGGGTGGATGATACGGGTGCGGCTCTGCCCGACACCGCCACTGTGGAGGCCAACAAGCTCTACAAGTGGGTCTTTACCCCCAGCGACAGCACCAACTATGAGTCCATCAACGGCTCCATCAAGCTGTGGAACAAGTCCACTTCCTCCGGCGGCGGCAGCTACTACGCCCCCGTGGTACCCGATATGCCCATGGTGTATTGGGGCTGCACCGGCGACGCGGTAAAGACGCTGCAGGAGAAGCTGAATGCCAAGGGCTTCCATTCCGGCAACGTGGACGGCATCTTCGGAGCCAAGACCTATGCGGCGGTGACTGCCTTCCAGAAGGCTAATAGCCTTGGCGTGGACGGTATCGTGGGCAAGCTCACTTGGGCGAAGCTCTATGACGCCACGCCTGTGAACGTGACGCCCGTCACGACCCAGCCCATGCTCCGCACCGGCTCCCGCGGCGATGCCGTGCGTAAGCTCCAGGAGCTGCTCAACGCCAAGGGATATACCTGCGGCAGCGTGGACGGCATCTTCGGAAGCAAGACTTACGCAGCGGTGCTGGCATTCCAGAAGGCCAACGGTCTGGCGGCTGATGGTATCGTGGGTTCCCTGACGTGGGCAAAGCTGGGCTAACCCAGCGGCAAGAAATATCATCACCGCAAGGAAAGTGACTGCACCCGCAGTCAGAGCGTAACGTTTCTCTGGAGGGGCATAGCTGAGTAAATCAAGCAGCTGCCAGAGCAGACATACGCTGGCATAATTCCGCAACAAGCAAAGGACAGCGCGGCGGACGGTCAATAGCACCGCCCCCGCGCTGTCTGCTTTACCTGCGGCACCCACATACCGCGATATTTTTACGAGTAGACGACGAAGCATCCCATGGGATGCTCTTTTCGTCCCCCCTTCGTGGGAACGAAAGCTCCTTCTCTGCACACCTTACTTTTTCAGCTTCAAGCCGTCGTGGAACGCTTCGCCCACACGCTCTGTAACCTTGTAATAGCCGTGGGTGTAGGGATCAAAGGCGATGGCGTTGACCTTGGACATATCGATTTTTCCGTCCACCATAACGCTTTCATCGGCAGTGACATTGACCACCTTGCCGATGACGCCGCAACCGTATTCATTGTTCTGATACTCGATGAATTTGCACTCCAGGCAGATCGGGAACTCGTTGATGACAGGCGCATCGACGGTCTCGGCTTTGCTGGCAGTCAGGCCGCTGCGGGCAAATTTGTCGGCTACCTTATTGCCGGACTCCACGCCGAAATAGTCCGCTTCCACCATGTGGGCGGCATCGGCAATGCTGACGGTAAACGCGCCCCGCGCCTTGATGTTCTGCACGGTCTTGTGGGTTTCGGTGAGGTTCAGGACAACGGTGTCCTGCTCCTGCATGGTGCCCCATGCGGCGTTCATGACATTCACGCTGCCGTCCTCATTATAAGTCGCAACCATCAGAACCGGCATTGGGAAAATACCCTCGGTGATTTTCAGTTTTGTTCTCATGATATGAGTGCTGTGACCGTCAAGGCGGGCAGCAACTACGCACTGCCTGAGTGTGGGTTTACCGCGCCTGAGCGTGGGACGTTCCAGGCGTGGGAAATCAACAGTACAGCGTATAGAGCGGGCGACAGCTACCAGGTGAACGAGAGCATCGAAGTCAAGGTGGTGTGGCGTGTGGTGGAGCCCACTACGTACCAGGTCACTGTCACCGACGACGGCAACGGAACGAGCACGGCCACGTCTGGCACAGCGGCGGCCGGCACGGAGATCGTTCTGAGCGCCACGGCCAAGGGGGTATCACTTCAAGGAGTGGCAGGTGGTCGTCGGCGACGACATCAGTATCAGCAGCGACGGCAAGTTCACCATGCCGGAGGGAAATGTGACCGTAAAGGCGGTGTTCCAGGTGCACAGCTATGGCGATTGGCAGATCGGTGACAGCGAGCACTGGAGGCAGTACAGCTGCGGTGCAGTGAGCGAGAAGACTGACCATGCGGGCAGCGACCAGGACCACAAGTGCGACGTCTGCGGCAAGACGCTGACGGAGCATACGGGGGCAAGGCCACGTGCAAGAAGGCGGCGGTTTGTGAGATCTGCGGCGAGGAGTACGGCGACCTGAATCCCAACAACCACAGCGGAAAGACCGGTGGCTGGCAGAAGGACAATGGAAAGCACCGGGAGGTGTATGACTGCTGCCCGGCGGCCCGTGCCGAGGAGGGAGATCACAACAGCGTGAAAGACGCCGCGAAGGCGCCCGCCTGTATGGATACCGGCCTGACCGAGGGCGCGCACTGCGGTACGTGCGGCGAGGTGCTTACGAAGCAGGAGACGGTGAAGGCGCTGGGTCACGACTGGGGCCCCTGGACTGTGACCACCAGCCCCACCGTCACCGCGGAGGGCGTGGAGACACGGACGTGCAGGAACGACGCATCCCACACCGAGACGCGATCGATCCCGAAGCCGACGCCTGCGCCGCGGCCTGATCCCACACCGGGTAAGACCGACGGAAAGAAGACGGATGGCAGCAAGACGGACAGCGACAAGACGGTGCAGTCCGGCAGGACCGGCGACATGGGCATCGGGCTCTATGCCGCCACGGCGCTGCTGAGCCTTACCGGTATGGCCTGGGTGAGCAAAAAACGTAAAAAGTGACCTTTCCATAACGGCGGCATTGTCTGCCGGCGGGAAAAAGAAAAAGAGACGCTGCGGCGTCTCTTTTTTTGCGATTTTTATGAATTTATTCCGCCACAGAGGCGCGCATGCGGATGCTGACGTTGACCAGAATGCTCTGGGAGGTGATGTTGGGAGAGGTCATCAGCAGGTGCAGGCGGTCCACAGCGGCGGTGGCCAGGGCCTGACGGTCCACGTGGACGGTGGAGAGGGGCGGGGTAGTGAGGCTACACTCCGGCACGTCGTCAAAACCGATAACGGAGACATCCCCCGGCACGGAGTAGCCCAGCTGGATCAAGGCGCTGACCAGGGAGAGGGCGGTGTAGTCGTTCTCACAGAAAAAGGCGGTGGGGATATCGCTGCGGTCGGAGAGGGCGGCTTTTAGGCGCTGGACACCGTCGGAGGAATAGCTGTTGGTAGGGATGATGTCCTGGGGCGCAAGGGAGAGGTCGTGGGTCCGCAGAGCAGAGAGAAAGCCGCTGCGGCGCTCCTCCAGATTATAGACGTTGGGGGAGGAGGAGATGTAGCCAATGCGGGTGTGGCCGCAGCTGATGAGTTTTTCCACAGCCAAGTAGGCGCCGGAAAAGTTGTTGATGGACACGGAGTTGAGATTGTGGATGGTGCAGTTCCGGTCCAGCAGGACGAAGGGGACGGGCAGCTGCTGCAGCAGGGGCACCTCGCTGCTCTCCAGATAGGTACCCAGGACGATGATGCCGCAGGAGGGCTGGATGGTTTCCAGATTCAGGATGCTCTGCAGAAAGTCGCTGTGGGGGACCATGGAGTAGATCATGGAATAATTCAGCTCAGAACAGCGGGTCTGGATGTAATTGATGATCTCGGCGAAGAAGGTGGTGCGGAAGTTATGAATGCCGCTGGTGTTGGGTTTGGAGACCGCCACCAGGCGGATGATGCTGCTGGGAAGGGCGGCTGTCCGCTTGGGCAGGATGTAGCCGTTTTCCTCTGCGGCTTTGATGATGCGCTCGCGGGTGGTGCCGCTGACGCCGGCTTTTCCGTTCAGCGCCAACGACACGGTGGCCGGCGAGGTATTGGTCAATTTAGCAAGATCTTTGATCGTCATTGTGCCACTCCTAGATGTTGTCTTATGGGGATTTTAACAGATATAGACAAAAAATGCAATAAACAAATTTAAAAGAGATGCAAAAGTTTAATGAAAACCGCTGGTAAATTTGAGGGGTGCGGTGCTTTGGACAGATGGATCAAGTGTGTTTTTGCAAAAATTGTGATTATGAACAAATTTCTAATAAAAATTTATTGCAATTTAAAAAATTGCAGTGGGAAAACCGAGGGTTTGGGCATTCAAAGCGTCAAAAATAGATGATATAAAATTAGAATAGAAAGAATTTGGCAAAATATAAATCGAAAAAAGCAAGGAAAGAATAAGGAATGGAGAAGTATGCCAGTATTTGCTGTTGACAAAATGCTGCGCAGATGATAAACTTTCATAAAAATTATTAGATAATATAACGATGATTTTACTAAACATTTAATTAAAAAGGACGGAGTGATGTCATGAGCGGAAATTTTAGAGATGAACTCGGAAAGGCGTTTATCGCGGCAGGCGAGCAGTTTCCCGAGTTGGTCGTTGTGACTGCGGATGTGTCGAAATCCACCAGAAGCATCGAGTTTAAGAAGCGGTGGCCGGAGCGGTTCTATTCCGTGGGCATCGCGGAGGCTGATGCGGTGAGCATCGCGGCGGGCATTGCCTCCTTTGGACATCCGGTCATCTGGACGGCCTATGGCGTGTTTGCCACGGAGAAGCCCTTTGAGCAGATCCGGAACACCATCTGCTATCCCGAGATGAATGTGAAGATCATCGCCACCCATGGCGGTATCAGCGTAGGTGAGGACGGCGCTACCCACCAGGCCATCGAAGATATCGCCATCATGCGGGCGCTGCCCAATATGAGGGTGATCGTGGCGGCGGATCCCGGTGAGGTGAAGGCGGCGGTGTTTGAGGCCATCCGTACCCCCGGCCCGGTGTATGTGCGACTGGGACGCAGTGTCGGCGGCTATGTGCATCCGAATCCCGACGCCGTGGAGCTGAAGCTGGGCCAGGCGGAGACACTGCGGGACGGCACGGACGTGACACTGGTCGGTGTTGGCGTGATGGTGGAGCAGAGCCTCATCGCGGCGGAAAAGCTGCAGGAGAAGGGCATCTCCGCCCGGGTCATCAACCTGCGGACGGTAAAGCCCATCGATGTGGACACGCTGGCAAAGGCGGCAAAGGAGACGGGCGCTATCGTAACGGCGGAGGATCATAACTGCTTTGGCGGTCTGTTCGGCGCTGTTTCCGAAGCGCTTGCGCTGACGGTCCCGGTGCCGGTGGAGCGGGTCGCTCTGGAGGATACCTTCGGAGAATCCGGAAACGGCGCGCTGCTGCTGGAGAAGTACGGCTTGACGGCAGACCGGATCGTGGAAAAGGCAGTAAACGTATTGGCGCGGAAGTGAGAGGGCGATGATATGCTGACAAATGAAAAACGTGAAGCGCTGCAGAGCATGGCGACGCAGCTGCGCAGAGATGTGATCGAGATGACCTATAAGGCGCAGAGCGGCCACCCCGGTGGCTCCTGCTCTCTGGCGGATATTATGGCGTACCTGTATTTCAACCGTATGCGCTATGACGTCAATGAGCCGAAGGCGCTGAAGAGGGATCGGCTGGTGCTGTCCAAGGGACACGCGGCCCCTATCTGGTACGCGGCACTGGCAGAGGCGGGCTTCTTCCCCCGGGAGGAGATGCTGCATCTGAGAGAGATCGGCCATCTGCTGCAGGGACACCCCTGTGTGCACATCCCCGGTGTTGACGCGACCACAGGTTCGCTGGGCTTCGGGCTGTCCATCGCGGTGGGAATGGCCACCGCGGCCAAGATGGACGGCCTGGACGTGAAGGTCCACGCCATCGTGGGCGACGGCGAGCAGGGCGAGGGCCAGATCTGGGAGGCGGCAATGGCCGCACCCAACCTGAAGCTGGACAACCTGACGGTGATCCTGGACAGAAACAAGTATCAGAACGACGGCCGTACGGAGGACATCATGCCTCTGGAGCCGCTGGCGGACAAGTGGCGGGCCTTTAACTGGAATGTGGTGGAGATTGACGGCCACGACCTGGATCAGATCGACGCGGCCTTTGCGGCGGCGGACGCCTGCAAGGGACGGCCGACGCTGATCTACGCCAACACCATCAAGGGCAAGGGGTGCAGCTATATGCTGGATCAACCCCAGCTGCACTACACGCCTCCCACAAAGGAACAGTATGAGAGCGCGCTGGAGGAGCTGAAAGGGAGCAGATGGTTTTGAAGATCGTAGTGGGAAGCGAGCATGCCGGCGCGGAATACCGGGCGCAACTGGTCCGGGACCTGCGGGACCGGAGCATGGACGTGACGGAGATCTGTGAGAATGAGATACTGCAGGGCTATCCGGCGGTGGCGGAGGCCGCAGCACGGCTTGTCACGGCAGGCAAGGCGGAGTTGGGCATCCTGATCTGCGGGACCGGCATCGGCATGTGTATGGCGGCGGGAAAGGTGCCCGGCATCAGAGCTGCGCTGTGTACGGATTCGTACATGGGCAAGATGGCCAGACGGCACAACAACGCCAATATGCTGGTTTTCGGCTCCCGGGTGATCGGATACGCCAATATGATGGATATACTGGATACGTTCTTGACGGAGACCTATGAGGGCGGCCGCCATGACGCGAGGCTGGCAGCGCTGCGCGAGGTAGAGAGCAGGTATTCAAAACAGTAGAATGAGGTAACGATGTGGCTGAGCAATTATTGAAAATGCAGGGGATCGAAAAACGATTCTCGGGCGTATATGCGCTGCGGCACGTGGATTTTACCCTGAATCAAGGCGAGGTGCGCGGATTGATCGGCGAAAACGGAGCCGGAAAATCCACGCTGATGAAGGTGCTTGGCGGCGACTATCAAGCGGACGCCGGAAATATCTATCTCAACGGGCAGGAGATCCAGATCAAAGACGCGGAGACGGCGAACCAATATGGGATATCCTTTATCCATCAGGAGCTGGCGCTGTTTCCGGAGCTGAGTATCGCGACAAATATCTTTATCCAGCATCTCCCCTCCGCCCACGGCGTGGTAAAAAAACGCGAGATGCACGCCAAGGCCGCTGAGCTGCTGGCGGAGTTCGGACTGGCGCACTGCCACCCGGAGCAGACGGTGGGAACGCTGCAGATCGGCGAGCAGCAGCTGGTGGAGATTATGCGCTGCCTGGCGATGGATACGAAGATACTGGTGCTGGATGAGCCCACTTCGTCCCTGACCAGCCGGGAGGTCGATACGCTGTTCCGGCTAATCGGGAAGATGAAGGCCAAGGGCGTGTCCATCGTATTTATCTCCCACCGGCTGGACGAGCTGTTTGAGATCTGCGACAACATCACCGTGATGCGGGATGGCGCCGTGATCGATACAGTTTCTGCCAAGACCACCACGCAGAAAGAGCTGATCCACATGATGCTGGGACGCGACCAAGGGGAGATGTATGAGACCCACTGCAGAAGCTTCGGACAGGAGCGGCTGCGGGTGGAGGGTTTGACCCATAAAAAGCGCTTCCGGGATATCTCCTTCAGCGTGCGATCCGGTGAAATCGTGGGGTTGTACGGCCTGCTGGGGTCCGGACGCTCGGAGATCGTGCGGAGCATCTATGGATTGGAGCCCTTCGTCTCCGGCGATGTGTTCGTGGACGGGGAGAAGGTCCGGATCAAGGACCCGGCCCAGGCGGGCCGGCTGGGCATCGGCCTGGTGACGGAGGACCGGCGCATTGAGGGGCTGTGTTTGCAGCACTCGGTGCAGCGCAACCTGACCATCGCCTGCATCGACAGGCTGAAGCGGCTGCTGGGCTATCTGGACGTGAAGGCTGAGCGGAAAAAGGCGGAGGAGAATATCCGGCGGTTCAATATCGCCACGGACAAGCCCTCGAAGATTGTGCGTTATCTCTCCGGCGGCAATCAGCAGAAGGTGGTCATCGCCAAGTGGCTGAATATCGAGCCGGATATTCTGATCCTGGACGAACCGACGCGGGGCGTGGACGTGGGCGCGAAAAAGGAGATCTATTCGATCCTCAGCGAGCTGGCGGAACAGGGAATGGCCCTGCTGGTCATCTCCAGCGAGCTGAACGAGGTGATCAACCTGTGCGACCGGGTACTGGTGCTGCGCAAGGGCGAGCTGGTGGCCCAGCTGGAGGGTGAGGAGATCACCAAAGAGAGCCTGCTGGCGACATCGATGGGAGGAAATTAGCAGATGGGTAAATTGCTTACGATAGATACGGGCAAGGCGACCAGAAAGCGGCTGCTGACGCTCCTTTTGCGAAACGGCGCGTATGTGCTGCTGATCCTGATGTGCCTGGTGATGGCGATCCTGGATAAGAACTTTCTGACGGTGTCCAACCTGATGAACGTGGCGCTGCAGTCCTCCATCATGGGTGTGCTGGCGCTGGGCATGACGTTTGTGATCTGCACGGGCAACATCGACATTTCGGTGGGCAATCTGATCGGATTGTGCAGTGTGTGCGGTGTGGCGCTGGTGCAGTTCTATCAGGCGCCGTGGTATGTGGCGATGCTGGTGATGATCCTGGTGGGCGCGCTGATCGGCGTGGTCAACGGTGCGCTGGTGGCCTATATGAACATCCCCTCGATGCTGGTGACGCTGTCCACCCAGTGTATCGCCTCGGGCATGGTGCTGTTTATCTCCAAGGGAAAATCGTGGACGAACCTGCCCTATGCGCTGGTGGCGGTGTCAAAGTCCAAGATCCTGGGGGTATCGGCGCTACTGTGGGCGGTGCTGGTGCTGTACATCCTGTTTCACTACCTGCTGGGCTACACCGTCTTTGGCCGGAAGGTCCTGGCGGTGGGCGGCAGCATGGAGGCGGCCAGGGCGTCGGGCATCCGCGTGGAGCGGACGATCCTGCTGACCTATATCATCTCCGGCACGGTGGCCGGTATCGCGGGCATTTTGCAGACGGCCCGGCTGGGTGCGTTTTACGCCTCGATGGGCTCCGGCATGGAGATGAACGTGATCGCCGCCACGGTGATCGGCGGCACCAGTATGACCGGCGGACGGGGCAGCATCATCGGAACGCTGGCGGGCGTCTTGCTGCTGGGTGTGATCAACAACGCGCTGAATCTGCTGGGTGTGGACGCCAACATGCAGAATGTGGCCCGCGGCCTGATCATTATGATTGCCATTATCCTGGATGCCATCCGGATCCGGATCGACAAAGACAGTTAATAGCGGCGCAGTCCGTTATTATAAATCAAGATACAATATAGGAGGAAAACATGAAGAAAATCTTTGCAATGCTGCTGGCGCTGATCATGATGCTCAGCTTGGCTGCCTGCGGTTCTGCGGGCAACAACTCTGACGCAAACGCAAACACCGACGGCGACGAGGGCGACAAGATCGTGATCGGCGTGTCCCTGCACGACCTGACCTCTGACGGCTATGCCGCCAACCTGATCGGTATCAAGGACCTGGCTGCCTCCAAGGGCAACGTGGAGATCAAGGCTGTCTCCGCGGAGGGTTCCGCCGAGACCCAGATCAGCCAGATTGAGGACTTTATCACCTCCGGTGTGGACGGCATCATCCTGCTGCCGGTGGACTCCTCTGCCCTGGCCGGTAAGGTGAAGGAAGCAGTGGACGCGGGCATCCCCGTGGTCTGCATGGACCGCAGCGTTGACGGCGACATTGCCACCTGCACCATCGAGTCCGACAACTATCAGCATGGCGTGGAATCCGCCGACCTGATGCTGGCCGCCGCCGAGGCGCAGGGCATGAAGGCTGAGGACCTGAAGGTCTTGGAGCTGCTGGGCGCACAGTCCACCTCTGCCGGTCTGGAGAGACACGAGGGCTTTGCCGGCCGCTGCGAGGAGCTGGGCATCACCATCGTCAGCGCGCTGCCCACCGAGTGGGACAACGAGGTGGCCTATAAGGCCGTGCTGGACGGCTTCCAGGCCAATCAGGACATCAACGCCATCTTCGAGGCTTCTGACATCGCCATGCACAGCGGCGTCAGCGCTGCGCTGGACCAGCTGGGCAAGTATGTCGCTGTCGGTGAGGACGGCCACATCATCATCACCTCTGTGGACGGCGGCCCCAACGGCATCGAGGCGGTCAAGGCCGGTTACATCGACGCTATGGCTGAGCAGGGCCTGCTGATCATGGGCTCTGAGGCGCTGGAGACCGTTCTGTCTGCCATCAACGGCGACGCCATTGCTGACACGCACATTCAGCTGAGCCCCGTGGCCGTGACCAAGGACAACGCGGACAGCGACGAGCTGTGGCCCAACAAGATCAAGTAATCGCGGGAAACTCTCTGCTTTCATGGATAGGGATAAGGGGCAAATACATGGTGTATTTGTCCCTTATCCCGCAAAATAGCCAAACGAAAGGGCAAAGCATATGGCAAACGTTTATGTTTTGGGCAGTTTGAATATGGACACCACGTATTATGTGGACCGGCTGCCGGGCGAGGGGGAGACCATCACCTCTGTTTCCAGCCAGAGCGCTGCCGGGGGAAAAGGGTTGAACCAATCCGCCGCCGCAGCCTGGACAGGCGCCGCGACGGAGATCATCGGCGCTGTGGGAAAGGACGGCGGCCAGGCCATGATCGACGCGCTGCAGCGGCAGCATGTGGGCATGCGCTATTTGCAGCGTAGCGATCTGCCCACCGGCTCGGCGGTGATCCTGGTAGACCGGCAGGCGAAAAACCTGATCGTGGTGAATGGCGGCGCCAACCGTGACGTGCAGCGGGAGGAAATCCCCTTTGCGCCGGGCGATTGGCTGATGGCCCAGCTGGAGATGCCGGTGGAGACCGTGACGGAATATTTCCGGCAGGCCAGGGATCACGGCGCCAAAACGGTGCTGAACCTGTCCCCCTATCAGCCGGTGCCGGAGGCGCTGCTGACACTGGTGGACCTGCTGATCGTGAATGAGCACGAGGCCTCAGAACTGCTGGGGTGCCGGATAGGGTGCCGGGCGGAGGCCAGCCGCGCGGCGGGCCTCCTGCGGGAGAAGGGCATCCGCAGCGCCGTTATTACGCTGGGCGGCGACGGCGCGGTGGTAATCGATGACCAGCAGACGGAGGAGCTGGAGGGCGTGCCGGTACAGGCGGTGGACACCCAGGGCGCCGGAGACGCCTTTGCCGGGGTGATGGTGGGCCGCTGCTGCCTGGGAATGTCTCTGGCGGAGAGCGCCAGGACCGCCAATCAGGTGGCGGCACGGTGCGTGACGGTGGCCGGGTCCACCATCATCAGCCTGAATGCGATCCGGGAAGGATAAGTGAGGCGAAGGCTTTGAAGAAAGAAGAACTGATCAGACGACTGGAGCTGGGCGGCGTCAAAAACCGCGTGGTGGCCATTTCGGAGAACTTTTCTCTGCTGGTGGCGGAAAGAGGCGGCCGGGTGCTGGGCATATTTGAGGACGGGAGACCGGACAACCTTCTGTGGACCGCGCCGCAGCTGCGGGAGGAAAGAACGGCAGCGGACTTTTTGAAGAGTACTGCCTGGAATTACGGCGGTGACCGGCTGTGGTTCGGACCGGAGATCCGCTATTCGGTCAGCGACCGGCAGCGCTTCTGGGAGACGCTGCACACACCGAAGGCCATTGACCCGGGACAGTATTGGATGTCCGATGACGGCTGCACGGCGGTGCAGGATGTGACCATCACCACGCAGGACGGCACGGCGGCGACGGCGGCTTTCCGGGTGTGGAAGACGGTTTCCGTATGTCCGGATCCTCTGCGCTGCATGCCGAATGCCGCGGCGCTGCGCCGGGGCGTGGATTTTGGCGGGTTTACCCAGACTATCCGTGTGGAGGGCAGCGGCGCGGCGGTAGAGCCGTGGAGTCTGCTGCAGGTGATGCCCGGCGGAAAGATCTATATCCCCATGTATGCCCCTGAGCGGGGGACGGACTACTATGAACCGGCGGCCCCCTTTGAAACGGTGCGGGAGCACTGCGCCGTGCTGGAGGCTACGGGCCGGGACCGGTATAAGGTGGGCTATCACGCGGCGGCGGTGACGGGACGACTGGGCTATGCCTGCCGGTGGAACAGACGCTGCTGTCTGCTGGTGAGAAACTTTCCCAATGACCCGGAGGGCCGCTATGAGGAGGAACCGCCTCTGCGGCCGGGAGTAAGGGGCTTCTCGGTACATATCTACAATGACGGAGGCCCGGTGGACGGGTTCTCAGAGATCGAATGCAGTCTTTCCGCGCTTTTCGGCGATGGGGGAAGAGCAGCCGGCGTGGACGCCATCAGTACGTGGCTCTATGCCGGAGAGGAAGCAAGCTTGAAAGAGATCGGCAGGACACTTCTCGGATGTGAAGTGGAGTTTTGATAGAAAAGAGGAAATACCAATGATCATTGCAATGGGCTGCGATCCCAACGCCCAGGCGTATAAAGAGGAAATGATGGACTATGTCCGCTCGCTGGGTCATGAGGTGGTGGATTTCGGCAGCGATGACGTGATCTACGCCCATGTAGCTACCCAGGTGGGAGAGGCCGTAGCGGCAAAAAAATGCGACCGCGGCATTCTCTTCTGCGGGACCGGCATCGGCGTGATGCTGGCGGCCAACAAGGTGAAGGGCGCTTACGCGGCCAATGTGGACAACGTGTACGCCGCAAAGCGGGCATGTCTGAGCAACAACTGCAATATCATCACCATCGGCTGTCAGACGGTGGGGAATATGCTGGCCAAGGAGCTGATCAGCGCCTATCTGGACTGCGAATACGTCTATAATGAGCGCTCCGGCAAGAAGGTGGACGCCATCGTGGCGTATGAGCAGAGCCACTGATGCGGCTTGACGAAAACGGCAGACGTCCGTTTTCCTGGCGAGGCTGCTTTTGACAGAAAAAGAGACACTTGGCCACCCTGTAAGTGATAAAGCGGTTTCCTGCCCTGAGTGCAACCAGCCCCCTCTTGCAGGAAACAAAAGCGCCGCAGGGGAAGAAACCACGGCGTCTAGTCATCATCGTAGCTGCCGTTGCCGTGTGTGCAATTGCGGCAGCGCTGTTTCTCCTTGCCCGCCCCGCTATGGCTGTCAGCGCGGTGATTTCCGGCCTGGAAGGGCCTGCTCTCCCGCCTATTCAGGAGATACAGGCCGCAAAAGAACAGTATGATGCCTTGTCGGGCCTGCAAAAAGGTTTTGTTAGTAATTCCGCTCTACTGAATCAGAAATACGAAGAGCGCAAAACGGAGGATTGCACGAGAAGGCAAATCAGATTGCCTCGACGATTCGTGCTGGCGGCATTGGCTGTACAGTCACATATGAAAATGACGTCTTGCGTATCGTCGAAGATTTTAATGTGAACTATTCACTTGTTATGCTCAACGCCAGCACCATTGTTGGTCCCAATATCGCTTCTGCCTCTGGTACGGCAAAACGCGGCTTTGAAGAAATGGGGTATCCCGAAGTGTCTGTAATCATCGAGGCCCGCATTTCCGGCGTCGTGATCTGCACTGCAAAGGACGGAACACTCACTTCATAACAAGACCCGTGCGGCTTTTACCGTACGGGTTTCTTTATATAAGCCATGCACCACCATTAGCAACGGTTGCCGCAACGGGAAGAAAATATGCTCATCCTGCTTCGTAGACGGAAGAGCCGTAGTGGACGACCTATCCGTGAAACTGCTGCCCGGCACTACCTGTCTGCCGTGCCCACCGCGCTCAGCAACGCCAAGCGCAATGTGATTACCCAGAAGAATCCCACCTGCATGATCGACCTTCTCACAACCTTGTACATCGACCAGCGTATTCCCGCCATTGAGGAAGCGCAGCGTCTACTGCAAGCTCTTTTGTCAGAGAGCCGCGGCGCAAAAGAGCTGTTTTTGATAAGCGGCGCACTTTACAATGCAGGCAATAGCACACCGACGCTGCGGACCGCAGGGGGAAGCTGGCCGGATATGACAAAAACCGTCTCAAACCATAGGCTTGAGGCGGTTTTTATATGAGAAACAGGGAGGAAAACCGGAATTGCTCACCGCAGCACGGTGCCGTCGGCCAAGGTGATGGTGTAGCCGTTTAAGTTGATGGTGCCGCTGTTGGTCAGGCTGGTGATGGTGCAGTCACCGGTCAGAGTCCAGGTGCAGCCGCTTTCAATGGTGACCACGGCGTTATTACTGACCGCCGTGCCGCCCTGGGCGTTGTCCACGATGTTGATGGTGCCGGTGAAGCTGATGCCGTTTTGCAGCGTCATGTTCAGGGTGGAGATGGTGTCCACCACGATGTTGCCGGTCAGGGTCTGGCCGTCGGCGGTGAACTCCTCCTGTGCGCCGTTGCTGCCGGCGGTGCCCCAGCCGTGGCTGGCGGAGTTGCCCACCACACGCAGCAGCGCGCCGTCGGCGTCCTCATTTTTGATGGTGACGCCGCTGAGGGTCAGCACGCAGTGGGTATTGGTGACGTAGATCATGTCGCCGTTCTTGGCGGTCAGCGTGCCGCCGGTCACAGAGAAGGTGGAGGTGCCCACATCCGCGTCGCCGCTCATGGACTGATAGATCATCACATTGTGGACGTTCTCCTCGGAGCTGCTGCCCTTGGTGTCGCTCATATTGCCGGTAACGTCGCAGTTCTCCAGCGTGATGCTGTTCTTGCCCTCAATCACCAGCGCCTCGGAGTTGTTGGCGGTACCGCCGGTGGTCTGGATGCCGCCAGAGTTGTCGGCGGTGGTGGTGATCATGGATTCCGAGATGTTGACGGTGGTGCCACTGCCGTAGCTGAACACGCCGTTGCCGTTCTGGGCTGAGGAGGTGACTGTGGCGTTGGTAATGGTCACATTCGCTCCGTTGGTGGCCAGCAGGGCGGCGTTGACACCGTGGAAGTCGCCGTTCTCCGTGTTGGAGGCGGCCCCGGCGCTCTTATCTACGGTGATGCCGTCCAGGGTCACTGTGGCGCCATCCACCCGCAGTGCGTTTTCGTCATCGCCGGTGGAGGTATAGGTGGTGTCGGTGTACGTCCCATCCTCACTGATGGTGTTGGCGCTGCTGCCCTGGGTCACCTGACTGCTGCCGCCGAAGCCGCCGTCCTTGCCGCCGGAGACGATCTGCACGGTGGCGGCGCTGCCGCTGTCATCAAAGGTCACCTGCACCACGTCGTCCACTGCCAGCTCCGTGGAGGAGACAGTCTCGCCGTTTTTTACGATGGCGGCGTTGGTGATGTCGATGGCCAATGTTTCACCGTTTTCGGTGAAGCTGCTGCCCATGCCGCCCTCCGGCATGTTGGGAGGGGTGCCGTTCGGCTGTCCGTTTTCGCCATTCTCCGGCATCTCAGGCGGCTGGCTGCTGTCGCCGTCAGACTTTTCCGGCGGCTGCTGGCCGCTCTGGTTATCGTCAGAGGTACCTTCCGGCTTCTCCGGAGGCGTTCCGGCGGGCTGTTCGCCGGTCTGACCGTTGCCGCCGGGTGTTTCTGACAGCTGTTGGCTGTCATTGCCACCGGGGGCGGCGTCCTCTGTCAGCTCACCCAGCGCCAGCGTCACGGATGTGCCTCCAGCGCTGTGACCTTTCCGGTGATGGTCTGGCCTGCGTAGGTGGTATCCGCCTTTGCGCCGCAGGCCGCCAGAGACAATAGCATAGCGCCCGCGCATAGAATCGATACGAGCTTTTTCATGAAAATGACCTCCTTCGTCATACTTACGCCGTAAACAGCTTGAAGTCCGGCGATGACATCAAGACTGTGCAGGAGAATCTCGGACATCAGACCGCGGCGTTTACCCTTGATGTGTACGCTCACGCCACAAACAGCATGAAACGTGAAAGCGCAAACCGAATGGATCAATACATCCATAGTGTGACAAAAACATAAAGGGTCAAGATAAGGGTCAGCACTTTCGAGGAAAAGAAAAAATCCTTGAAAGCACAAGGCTTTCAAGGATTTTTTGTTGTGATCGCCCACAGGTTTTGTTGTTCGCACTCCCGCATGCTGCAAGGGAAGGAATGTGTGCAAGAGAAAACTTCGTCGCTTTTTCCTTGTACGTTTAATTGCCCACCTACAGGCAACCGGTTTTGCTACACAAAACTGTGCCAGCAAAAAAGCATCCAATCAGATGTTTCTTTTTTCTGCCATGTGGCTTCAATTCGATATCTTTAGTCTTTGTAATGCCTTACCTATTTACAAATTTACAGAAAAAATTCATAGAAGAAGACCACAAGAAATTTTAAGTATCCATATCAGTATAAGGCTCTATGAGTATAATTTCGACAGTTTTTCCAATCACATTGCATTTGATAAATAATTTACTGTGTTCCTCCACTATCCCAAAAGTCTGTGGCATGTCATTTGTCTCACTCTTTCCAATAACGTTAAGAATAGAGTTTTCAACATCATTCTGCACATTGCTCTTTTTTATATAATCTACAGCATCAGACGAATACATAAAAGAGTATACTTGCGAGAACTTTAATAAGTTGTCATTTTTCTCCTCGCTTTGAAAGCTAAGTGGGGCCGCTGTTAATAAGAGAATAGCGAAAAGGCAGATGAGAGAATTTCTGATACACTCATAAGAAGTAAAAAGATAGTTATTGCGAATAGTATTTTTATTTCGGTTTTGTGAAATGCATTTGTCATAGTCGTCCCGTAGTATTTCTTCGCCCAATATAAGACTATTTAAATTGACTACATAGACTTCATTTTCGTTGGTCAGCAATCTAATAACATGGATGCCAGCGGTAAGCATATAGGCAATAGAAACGACCATCAGAGCAAATGTTATCCATGATAGTATTGGTAACTGGTATTTATCGTTGACCACAGATAATATTCCTGAGGCTCCCATTATTAAGGTGATTGAAATACTAATACCAATAATGTTAGTCTTGGCTTTGTCTTCAATTTTTTCTTTAATCCTAAGTGTTTCACCGTACTGATCCTCTAGCACTTTCAAATCCAGTTCATTAGAGTTTTCAATATGTGCTAGGATACCTTCTGGCTCGATTTTGTTGCCTTCATCATCTGTGGGATGTATCTTTTTACGCACCTTCAAATTATCCCTGTAATTGGCTATCATAGGGAAAATCGCATCAAAAATCTTACCCATGTGCGTTTGCTCCTGTCATATATTTTACAATGGCTTTGTCAATAGGAAGATTAACGACTGACGCTACAGTGTGCCGCATTCACCGCAGATGACCCGATCTGACAAGGCATATTTCGGGGTATAGCAGCTTCTGCCGCTTGGGGCGCTTTTCTGCGTGTTGCCCTTCAGTGCGTTGCGCCGCGCCAGCTCCGTCTGAACCGCATTATACGTTTTGCGGTCTATGATCGCTTCATGATTATTTTGTACCAGATACATAGGGCGCTGTCCTGTGTTGCGGATGGTTTTGTGACTGATACAATCCTGCTGGAAGGTTTTCTGCATCAGGACGTCACCGGCGTACTTTTCGTTGGAGAGAATCCCTCGTACTGCGGTATGCGTCCATGTTGCACCGCCGCGGGCGTTCGGAATGTGGTGTTCCTCCAAATATTTGCGAATCATGTTAAGACTGTCACCAGCGAGGTATTGCCGATAGATCTCCCGGACGATCTCTGCCTGTTCTGGAATGACCTGTGGCTTACCATCCAACCCTTTCTCATAGGCGTACAGATTGTGGTAGTTAATGGTAGCCTCACCGCGCTGCATGGCGTAGCGCTTGCCCGCCTGGATATTGCCGGAGATGGACTCGCTCTCCGCCTGGGCGAAGGCCCCCATCATGGTCAGCATCAGCTCTGTGGACTCGTCCATGGAGTTGATGTTTTCTTTTTCAAAGTAGACCGCGATGCCCTGCGCCTTCAGCATTCGGACGTAGTTCAGGCAGTCCACCGTGTTGCGGGCGAAGCGGGAGACAGACTTGGTGAGGATCAGGTCGATTTTGCCCTGCTTACACCATTTCATCATCCGCATGAAGTCCGCCCGCTTCTTGGCCGAAGTGCCGGTGATACCCTCATCCGCAAAGATGTCGGCCATCGTCCACGACTTATTCTCCATGATCTTATCGGTGTAGTAGTTTTTCTGCGCCTCGTAGCTGTTGAGTTGATCCTCCTCTTTGGTGGATACCCGGCAGTAGGCCGCCACCCGAAGCTGCCGCTGTTCGGCAGGCCCTGTGTTCTTTGGCACGGCGGGTATCACCATCACCTTCGGCTTGTTCTCTCCCACGTTCACTGGCTCCTCTCAACGATCTGGCCGTTTTTCAGCAACAGGCTGGCGTGCCCCTTTTTGACATAAACCTGGGCCACTGTGTTTTTCAGTAATTCAACATTGATCTCCGCCATCGGTGCGGCACCGGTGAACAGATGCCGCAGGCGCTGGCTTTCGTACTCACTGCCGCCGATGGCGCTATATTGCATTCCTGCCAGCCGCAGAGCGAGCTCTTTAGCACCGTCCTCATCTACCGGGCTGGTGGCAAGCGCTGCTGAGAATCGCCGCTCCACTTCGGCCAGCTCACCACGGTTGACCGTCTGCGGCTGCGGCTTGATCTGTTCCGGCGCTGCCGCAAGACAATTCAGCAGGGACAGCACCTGCGATTCCACCGCTGCACTGGGTCTGCCGTTGCACAGACGGCGTAGTACCTTTTGTGCTTCGGTTATTTGCACCGCAGGCTTACGCTCTGACCGGCGCTGGGCGGCCTCTTGTAGCTGCTCCGCAGAAAGGATTGCCGGAAAGCGTTCTGTACCGGCGTAGCGGTTGTCCTCCAAAATACGAGCCACCATATTCTTGTTCCAGAGCTTGTCCGCGTCGTAGGGCGGGCCTTTTTCTTTCAGATGGTCAGTGATGTCATTGAAGGATGCCCCGGCCAGATAGCGGGCATAGATGCCCTGCACAGCTTGGGCCTCCTGTGGGTGAATAACTATCTCACCCATGACCATTTTGTACCCGAAGGGCAGCTTCCTGTTGCCCATTACCGCACCGTCCTTTCTATACCCTCCCGCAGCTCCAGCCCGTTTTTCAGGCGAAATCGCAGGCTGGTGTTGCTCTCGATGATGACCTTGTCAATAAGCTGACCGAACAGCTCCCCGTCAAAGTCGTGCAGCGTTTCAGGCCCTCTTTTGAGGATGATGATAAGCTCCTGGGTGCATGGGATGGTATCATCACCGTCTTGGTTGAGGATCCTGCTTTTGGCTTGCTTGGCGGCGCGGAGCTGTTCGGTCAGCGCATTGCTCTTGGATATGAAAATGTCAGGATCAACGCAGCCGCTTTCTCTCAGAGTGGTCAGCAGTTGATTCTGACTGGTAAGTTCCGCTATTTGTTTGTTCAGCTCAATGACATCCACGCTCCAGAGGAATTTCCGTTCACGGATAGACTGGAGGTTGGTAATGAGGTCGGGCAGAATGTGGCTGCCTCGGTGCTTGAGATTGTAATACAGGCGAAGGAAGGCTTGTTGAACCTGGGCTTCAGGAATCTGTGTGATGGGGCAGGCTGTTTTGTCGGCCTCATGGTGCTTACACGCCAAGTACAGCGTACCATTTACCATCTTCTTCCGTAAAACACTGCCACATGAACAACACATGACTGGATGATATATTTTTGTATTTGCCTTCATAGCCGGTCTTTCGTTTCTTTCTCCCAACAGTTTCTGTGTCGAATTAAATTGCTCTCTTGAAACGATAGCAGGATGTGTCGCCTCTACATAGTATTTTTCAAGTATACCATTATTTACAGCATTCTTTCGAGGGAGAGTAGCAGTTTGATATGTCTTCTGCCATAACGAATCCCCGATATATTTTTCATTACGTAGGATCCTGCTGACAGCTCTCTGTGACCACTTTTTACAAAATTGCTGATCATTCAGCCATTTGGCGATCTCCGTTGTACCTGCACCAGACAGATATCTGTTAAAAATGGCCCGAACTACTTGGGCCTCTTTTTCATATACTTCAATCTTCCCATCAACAAGGCGGTAGCCAAACGGCTGTGATGTTGGAATATACTCCCCACATTCCATGCGCCTTCGATAGCTCCAGCGCATATTCCCGGAGATGGACTCGCTCTCACTCTGTGAGAACGCAGCGTACAGGGCGGTCATCAGTTCAGAGGACATCCGTGCGGTATCGATGTTTTCTTTCTCGAAGAAGATTGTCGTGCCGCAGGCTCGGAACTGCCGAATGGCTTCCAGACACTCCGACGTGTTGCGGGCGAAGCGGGAGATGGACTTGACCAGGACGCGGTCAATAAGTCCGCGGCCGCTGTCGTCCAGCATCCGTTTGAAATCCTCCCGTTTCTCCACAGAGGTGCCGGTGACGCCCTCGTCAGCGTAGATATCCACCAACCGCCAGTCCTCATGCTCGGTGATGTACTGCGTGTAGTGGATGTTCTGCGCTGCGAAGGAATTGAGCTGATCCTCCGAGGAGGAGCTGACCCGGCAGTAAGCTGCCACCCGCAGCTTCTGTGCATCCTTCTCACGGGTGGCTTCGATCCTAATGACCCGTCGTTCTTTGCCGTTCAGGGCAAGGTTTCCGTTGATCTCTTTCTCTTCCGTGGCCGCTCACCTCCTCCTTGTATCGTAGGGCGGGTGTGCAATCGCATCGGCGGGGCGTATTTTTCTCTTGGGGAGAGCAAGTATTTCCTTGCCAAGAACGATGGTGAAAATCACCTTCACGGAGGTGTCCGTGGGTTTGATAAATACAATTGGGTCGCAGAACCGTTGATAAACGGTGTGCGTCTCAAGCGATTATCTCCCAGTGGCGAAGAGGGGTATCCCGGCACTTTGCTCGCCAGCGTATGTTACCGCCTTGAAGAATGTTCGTTAGTGATCGAGTATGAGGCGTCCACCGATCACGACACATTGTGCAGCCTAACTAACCACAGCTACTTTAACCTAAATGGTGGCGATACAGCACTTGAGCATACGTTGGTATTGGCATCGGACTCATATTTGGAAACATCGTCTAACTGTCTGCCCACAGGGCGAATCTTGCCAGTATCAGGTACTGCTTTCGATTTTCGCACTGCCAAGGCTATTGGCCGTGATATCGATTCGCCTGCCGAACAGCTAAGGCTGGTAAATGGATATGACCATCATTTCTGCCTAGCTGAAGACAATAAGCTTCACCGGGCAGCCATCCTACGCGGCAACCGCACCGGTATCACGATGATTATGGAAACCACATCTCCCGGCGTACAACTGTATACGGCAAATTGGCTATCACTGCGGAACGGAAAGTACGGCGCGCTTTACTATCCTCGCGATGCCGTTTGTTTAGAGCCTCAATTCCCACCAGATGCGATACATCACCCTCACCTTGCTCAGCCGTTACTGCGAAAGGACAGTTCTTATCATCACTGCTCTGTGTACACCTTCTCGTAACTTCTGAAACCGCAAGTTCTAAAGACTTCCCGTAGTAAGCAAAAAGGACTGTCATATGACAGTCCTTTTTGCTTACTACGGG